>Ga0155054_145_pt1 | contig 32387 bp, 34 predicted proteins | sample RifCSPhighO2_01_FD_106022 | JGI IMG/M metagenome (GOLD analysis project Ga0155054, IMG submission 106022) | Candidatus Kaiserbacteria bacterium RIFCSPHIGHO2_01_FULL_55_79
TACCGTTCAGCCCGCTCAACACCCATCCGGTGGGCACCGGCCCGTACAAAGTGAGCGACCAGAATATCGACAACACGGGCGCCGCGACGCGCTACGAACTGTCTCCCTTCGCCAAATTTGCGCTCGGCGCGCCGCATCTCAAACGTATCACCTTCCTTTTCTACGGCAACGACGCGGCGATGGTTCAAGCGTTGAATGCGCGGGAAATCGACGCCATCGCCGGCATCTCGCCGGACGAGCTCGACGGCATCCGCCGCACCGACCTCACGACAATGACCGCGCTCCTGCCGCGTGTCTTCGGTGTCTTTTTCAACCAAGGACGCTCCGCCGTGCTCGCCGACAGCTCCGTGCGCTTTGCGCTCGATACGGCTATCGACAAGGAGCGGCTTGTCGACCTCGTCCTCAAAGGCTATGGCGCCGGACTCGACTCCCCCATTCCGTCCGGACTCATGGGAGGCGCGCCGCAGAACGTCAACGCGTCCAGTACCCTTGTGCAGAGTGCGTTCACCGATGAAACGGTTGCCGCAGCGCATGCCGTCCTCGTAAAAGGCGGCTGGACGTACAGCGCCACTTCGAGTACGTGGACGAACAAGAAAAAACAGGTACTCGGGTTTACCCTCTCAACCGCCGATTCCCCGCAACTCGTCGCAACGGCGCAGGCGCTCGCGGATGCATGGAAAAAACTCGGTGTGAATGTAAAAGTACAGGTGTATTCTCTTTCCGACCTCAACACGACCGTCTTGCGCCCGCGGCAATACGACGCACTTCTCTTCGGCGAAGTCGTCGGACGCGAACTCGACCTGTTTGCATTCTGGCATTCGTCGCAGCGCAACGACCCGGGGCTGAACCTCTCGTTGTACACCAACAGCAAGGCGGACTTACTGCTCTCGCAGGCGCGCGCAACGACCAACGCGACCGACCGCGAAAAACTCTACGCGCAGTTCGCGGCGCTCGTGAAAAAAGACGACCCCGCCATATTCCTGTATGCACCGGAGTTCGTTTATGTCGTCCCGAAAAACATCGCGGGCATTGAGCTGGGCGCTCTCACGACACCCGCCGAACGCTTCCTGAACGTGTACGAGTGGTACACCGATACGCAGTATGTCTGGAACATGTTCGTCAAATAAATGTTCAATTATCAATTTACAATTTCCAATGAATTTTCAATGTTCCAATTTGCAAAATTGAAAATTATAAATTAAAAATTATGCCATCCCATTCTGAATTCTCAAACGCCGGAGGCGCATACGTACCTCGGCAGACTCACCGACAAGGGCAGCCAAAACAGGTTCCGCCCGCTCGGCGCACACCCCAGCGCGAGCCGCAGCGCGGACCCGCACGAGGACGCCCCGGCAGCGCACCGCGCCGACGCCCTATGCACCTTCGCCCCGCTCGCCCGCCGCGCGGACGCACCAAGGTCGAGCACCAAGCCCCGAGCACCCGCTCCTCGCACGCCGGCCCCGCTATCCCGCCGCCCGCACCGGACACCGTGCGCATCATCCCGCTCGGCGGTGTGGAGGAAGTCGGGCGCAACATGACGGCCGTCGAATTCGGCAACGACATCTTTATCCTCGACTGCGGATTTCAGTTCAGCGAAGATGAAACGCCGGGCATTGATTACATTTTGCCAAACACCGGCTATCTCGAAGAGCGTCGCGACAAAATCCGTGGACTCCTCATCTCACACGGCCACCTCGACCACATCGGCGGCATCCCCTACATCTTGGACCGCATCGGCAACCCGACCATCTATACCCGCCGCCTCACGGGCAAAATGATTCAGAAGCGTCAGGAGGAGTTCGCGCAGACAATTCCAGTCACCATCCGCGAAGTGGAAAAAGACGAAGTGATAAAACTCGGCGCGGCGACCATCCGTTTCTTCGGTGTGACGCACACCGTGCCGGATAGCATGGGCATCATCATCGAGACGCCGTATGGCGACGTCGTGTTCACGGGCGACATCAAGCTCAACCACGAAGCGGGCGAGCCGAGCGACGAGGAGAAACGAGAATTCGGCATCTTCAAAGAGCGCAAAGTGCTTGCGCTCCTCATGGACTCGACCAACGTCTGGCAACCGGGCTTCTCCATTCCGGAGTCCACGGTATATCGCACGCTTGAGAAAATCATCGAGGACTCCAAGGGCCGCCTCATCATCGCGATGTTCGCATCGCACCTCGAGCGCCTCATCCGCGTCGTGCACTTCGCCGAGCAGTACGGGAAGAAAATTGTCATCGACGGCCGCTCGATGCGCACCAACATCGAAATCGCGCGCGAGCTTGGTCTCATCAAGTACAAAGACGATACCGTTATCAGTGTGGAGAACATGGGTCAGTATCCCAAAGAACGCATCATCATTCTTGCCACGGGCGCGCAGGGCGACGAATTCGCTTCGCTCGCACGCATCGGCAACAAATCGCACAAATACATCCGCCTCGAACCCACCGACACCATCGTCCTCTCTTCATCGGTGATTCCGGGGAATGAGCGCGCGGTGCAAAAGCTCAAAGACAATCTCTCGCGTCAGGGTGCGCACATCATCACTTACCACGCATCCGACGTGCACGCCTCCGGCCACGGCAACCGCGAGGAAGCGGCATGGATACACAAACAAATCCGGCCGAAATTCTTCATCCCCGTCCACGGCTACCACTACATGTTGCGTGTACACGGCGACCTCGCCGTCGAAATGGGCGTACAGCCGCAAAATGTCTGCATCCCAGACAACTCTTCGGTCGTAGAAATAATCGCCGGCGAGAAAATCGCGAAGCACGCAATCAAGGCGCCGTCCGAACTGCGCGTCGTCGAAGGTCAGACTGTCTCGGAACTTTCCGACGTGCTGATGCGCGACCGCAAAGCGCTCGGACAGGAAGGCTTTTGCGTCGTCGTCGCCACGGTGGACCGCCGCACGGGCAAGCTCCACAAATCACCCGACATCATCTCACGCGGATTCGTGTACCTGCGCGACAACAAAGAGCTCATGGACCAGACCCGCCTCATCATTAGGAAGTCGGTGGAGACTTCGATGCGTAACCCCCGCGCCGCCGACCTCGATGTCGCCCGCGACGACCTCGCCGAAGCCGTCTCCCGCTTCTTATTGCAAAGAACAATGAAACGTCCTATAGTCATTCCGGTAATTGTAAGCATTTGATTCAAGTCGAACTTCGTGGTAGAAACCGCAGTACAGTAGCCAGAACCCCTTTGTGGGAGATTGGAGGACTCTGTGTTGCTCGTTCTTCTCTTGCTGTTCGTGGGTTTATATGGGGGCCTACTTACGGGTCGCCCTTTGATAGGCACGAGTACCGGACTCGCAGTTGGACTCTTGCTGAGCGTCATCGTCGGCGCTACCTGGCTGGGGCTACCATATCCCCCCTGTTACACCGACGCGAAGGGCGTCATGCAGGTGCTTGTGGCCTACCCATCGCCACTTTGCGGTCCTGACCCTTAAATCGGGGGTGGAGCCAACGAATGGTTTACAGGGAGGCCTCGCCCCCCTGTTTGCTTATGCAATTCGCCACTTCCCTTTTTCTTTCACGATAAGCCCGTCCCGCACGAGCCCTGCCAGCGCCTTTTCCACCTTATATTTTTCAAATGCAGTGAGGTCTGACCTCACTGCATTTACAGTCTTCGGCCCGGAACGGAGAACGCACAGGATTGCGCCGCGGATTTGGCGGAGGCTACCCTCAAATTTTGATTGTTTGGCGTAGTGCGCACTGCGGCTGTTGTTGCGCACGCCGGACTTTTTTAAATACGCGCCATAATCCATCAGTGCCCAATGCCACTCCCTCGGCTCCTGCCCACTCGCCGCAAGTGTCGCAAGCGGCAGAATTTCAACATCCGATATTCTAACGTTTTGCAAAACGTTTGAATGAAAATGGTGGATGAATGCGGTGCGGATGTTGGTCTCGATGAGGACGTCGGGCTCGTTGAATGCGAAGACGCGCACCGCCGCTTCTGTATAGGGCCCTATGCCGGTACATTTTAACAGGCCGGTCGGCTTGTTAAAATGTACTCTGTTTTTGGTGAGGATTTTTGCAGCATCGTGCAGATATTTTGCACGGCGGTTGTAGCCGAGCCCGCTCCACACTTTGAGCACGTCCGAAAGAGGGGCTTTTGCAAGTGCTTTTACCGTCGGAAATGCCCTGAGGAATTCTTTGTATTTCCCTATCACGCGCGGTACCTGCGTTTGCTGCAACATCATTTCGGAAACGAGAACGCGGTACGGATCTTTCGTCTTGCGCCACGGCAAGTCATGCCTTCCCTCTTTTTTCCAATATCTCCACACGGTTGAACGAAAAGCGTGCAAGCGTGCGGCATTTTCTCTGCGACGAACATCGCCTACCATCTGCCCGCCGTGCACTTCGTCCTTCGCCACTCTGAAATCAGGCATGGTTCAAAATCCGTGTTCGGCGGGAGAAAATGTCGCGCGCATCACAACTCGTACACAACATCTTTTCGCTCGACGACCACTTTCCATTTCATCCGCTTTGCGTACTTGTAGAGCTTTGCGTTTGGATTGAAACAGATCGGCTTTGCGACCATGTCGAGGATGGGGATATCGGTCTCAGTATCTCCCACGCCAATCGAGTGGTTTGGCGTCAGGTTTTCTTTTTCTATGGCACGCTTGAGAATGTTCGCCTTGTTCATGATGAGGTGCTCGTCACTGATCCCGCCGGTAAAGAGTTCTTGCGGGCCGATGTCGTACACGATGCCGTATGCCTTGTCGAAACCCATCTTCGGGCAAAATTTGTCGAGCACCGTCTTCGGCGAATGCGACACCGCGAGCAAGAAGTACCCCTTTGACTTCAGTTCCTTGAGAAGGTCACGCGTGTAGCGGTAGGTGCGCTTCCACTGTTCATCCACAAGCTCCTCTGCGGCATCTGCAAGTTCGCCATAGTGCACACCCTTGAGATGTGCACGAAATGCTTTCACAACCGCCTCGATGTATTCTTCATAATCTCCTTCGCGGTCGAGCCACTTCTGATGTTCTTTCTCGTACACCTTCTGCGCGTCGCCGGGAAATGCACCACGCTCAATGAGCTTGTCGACAAGCTGTATCAAAAGCGACGAGCGGAATATCGTCCCGTCTACATCGAATACCGCCACCCTTCGACCCTTCTCAGGGAAATCGCGCCGCTCTGTCATAGGGCTATCCTACCGCACTATCCCGAACTTGCGAGAACGACAAAACTGCCTATAGTGGCTAATAGTCCAGCTGCACCGAATGGGTGCAGACGGCTTAACGTCTTGGGAGCAACACCGAATGTGCGATAGAATCACAAATCTACCTCGCGCTGTCCGGAACCGCGTGGATTTGCCCTGCGGTAACTTCGTCTCGTTCGCGGAAATCGAGACACGATTCAGCGAGGTGCCGCGTGAACTGCGCGGACAGCTGAGCAAGCGGCTTCTCCAAGGAATTACGGATGAGGACCGCAAACGCCTCAGGAATTGGGCAGCGGTTCGGGTCAAGAAAGACAATATCCCCGACTCCATGCTACACCTGATGGTGTTCTACGTCATCGCCTTCGTTGCCAAGGTGCCGCAGATGCTCGAGGACACGCTCAATGCAATCCTCGGCAAGGGCACCATCGTCGGGACGATCGTGCCAGCGTAGGCGCGTTAAGTCCGGTCAACTTTCAAGGAAAGGGCGGCCCGACGGCCGCCCTTTAACATTTCCATATTACGGGTATTGTAGGGAGATGAAACGAAAGATACGAGTCGCGATTTTATTCGGCGGCAAATCCGCGGAACACGAAGTGTCCGTCAAATCCGCAAAGAATGTCGCCGATGCGATGGACAAGACTAAGTATGACGTCTCGCTTATCGGAATAGACAGGGCCGGACACTGGCTTCCTCCGCAAAAATCCGCCGCCTTACTCGGCGCTACGAGTGTACCGTCATCGGAAACGGGCATTGCACTCGCACCGGGAGAAAACGGCGAGATTATGGGGGCTGATGACCTGCGTGGACAGCGCATTGACGTCGTCTTTCCTATTTTGCACGGGCCGTTCGGCGAGGACGGTACCGTGCAGGGACTTCTGCGTCTTGCGAATGTCCCATTCGTCGGGGCGGGCGTACTCGGCTCGGCGGTCGGCATGGACAAACACGTGATGAAACGGCTTTTGCGTGATGCTGGGATCCCCATCGGCAAATTCCTAGTTTCAACGGAGGCGAGTCCCATTCCGTTCGCTCGCGCAAAAGAGGAGCTCGGATTGCCTATGTTCATCAAGCCCGCCAATCTGGGCTCTTCGGTCGGGATAAGCAAGGTGACGGACGAGGCAACGTACGACTTGGCCATCAAAGAAGCGTTTGAATTCGATACAAAAGTCATTATCGAAGAGTTCATCAAAGGGCGGGAAATCGAATGCTCCGTTCTCGGCAATGACAACCCCATCGCGTCGGTTCCGGGCGAGGTGCTCGTTCATAGCGAATTTTATTCTTACGAGGCAAAATATCTGGACGAGAATGGTGCATCGTTGCAAATCCCGGCTGACTTGCCGGCGGACACCGTCAAGCTTGTACAGGAAACGGCCGTGCGAACATTTAATGCCCTCTGCTGTGAGGGCATGGGACGCGTGGACAGTTTCCTGACAGAAGACGGCCGGGTCATCGTCAACGAGATTAATACGATACCGGGATTCACCAATATCAGTATGTACCCGAAGATGTGGGAAGCGTCCGGCATCTCTTATTCTCAGCTCATCGACAAACTTATCGAGCTTGCTATCGAACGGTTCGAATGGCAGCAGAAACTCAAAACAAGCAAGTAACTACTTTGCCTTCGGCCATCTGGTCGCCGCCTTTGGATAGAGTTTGGTGAGCGGATGATTGTCGCACTCGTGCGGACGGGCGGTACAGATGTAGCGGCCGTAGAGAACGAGGCCGTTGTTCACATATTTCCAATCTTTTTTCGGGACGAGCGCTTCGAGTTCTTTGGATATTTTCGTGAGGTCAGTACTGTCGACGAGCGAAAAACGATGGGCAAAGCGCTTCACATGAGTGTCGGTCGGTATCCCCTCCCAGATATCGTAGAGCTCGCCGAGCACGACATTGGCCGTTTTGTATGCGACACCGGGAAGTGTCACGAGTTCCGGCACTGTTTTCGGCACCTTGCCTTTGAAATCTTTTTCAATGACTCTCGCCGCCGCGATAATCGCCTTCGCCTTGTTGCGAAAAAATGAGACCGAAGAGATTTCATTCTCAAACGTTTTCGGATTCGCCCGCACGAAATCGCGCGGCGTTTTGTATTTCTTAAAGAGTATCTCCGTCACCTTGTTCACCTGTTTATCAGTCGTCTGCGCGGAAAGCATCACCGCGACGACCAGCTGGAACGGTGTCTTGTATTTCAATTCGGTTTTTGGCACGGGATACATCCTTTTGAGTGCCTGTACAATTTTTGCCGCTCGTTTTTTGCGTTCGGGGGTAACCGTCATGACGACATGGTACAGCAGAGATCCGACTTTGACATGGTAAAGCTCGCGTGGTAGAAAGCATTCAGAAAAGTGAGGGCAATCACATGAGACTAGATTCAATTGAGGCCTTTAAAGCAAGGCTTCTTGCGGTTCGGTGGGATGAGTCGATGCCATGCCCCGTAACCGCCCCGACGCCCAAACACCGGAAGATTCATACGATTCCGCTGGAAGTGCGGGCGAAGCTAGCCTGCGTCATGCAGGAACGTAGGCGCTCGAATGTGCGCATAAACTATCAATCGCCCCTGTACAGCAAGTTGTCGGATGTTGCGCGTAAAGAACTCAACTCGCTTGATACTACTGCGCCGGAGGAATATTTTCGACTTTCTGTCGAAATTGATTCGGTGTACGAGCAGGTTCTTGGCAGGCTCGGGCAAGAAGTCCGTGCAAGCCGGGGTGCAATCATAGAGCTGCATGAGAATTGGACCTTTAGCCAAACAACGCATCGGCACATACAGCGAACGTATGCGGCGAAGAAAAAGCACCGCGGCAAGGAAGCGCCAGCCTTGTCTAAGGGCGGACCGGTCCTGGACTACCGTGACATGTACCCAACGGAGCAGTGTGGCTTACAGCGGTACTACCGAGCGCACATGCTCCAAGACGCAACGCTCGAAGGATACCTTGCGCGTGCGCGCGAATCCAACAGAAACGCGCGCAACGCTTTGACAGCAGAAAGGGGCTAAGATGGCACGCAAACCAAATACGTTGGCGCGGCGATTGAGGGCGGCTTTGTGCGGGAAAGTCCCGCAGCGCTGTCCGTTCGCATCGAAGCCACATCGGAACGAGAAAACCTATCCGTTGCCGCCGGAATTGCGCGGGCTTGCCAAACTCAAGGCGAGGCTCGAAAAAGAGTACGACCGACTGCATTGGCGCAAGCGCACATTCCGGCACGTCGAAAGTATTCAGGCAGTGGAATGTACGCTGGTTGAATCTCTGCGGCAGGGACGACATTGTCCGAAAACAACGACATCAATTGAGCCTCACCGTAATTGGACATTCTCGGCATGGTGAACCGACGACACATGAATCGAAGAAACGGCGCGCCCAACGCGCCGTTTTGACTTTGTAATTATTGAATCGTTATCGGGATATTCAACGAATCGTCGTACTGGCGCATATCCGAGGGGTTGTCGCGCACGAGCACCAGTGTCGCGAGGCCGGAGTACGTACCGACCGATACCGCCGCCACAAACGGCACCTGCTCGCTCGTCATCCATTCACCTTGGGCCTGCGCAATGCCCTGCCCCACTTTGTTGTTGTCCGCATCACGAACCTCAATCGGAAATGAAGCCTCGAAGTACCAGTTGCCCGGCGCTTCGCCGAATACGGGAAATGTCTGCGATACGGCCTGACCTCGCAGAGGTGACGTAACAACGACCCGCTCGTGAAGCGGCTGATTTCCATTCGGTGTCGATGTTGCGACCACGGGTGCCTGAGCGGGAGCCGGAATAAGTATCAGCGCAAGAAGAAGTGCGACGATAATGACAAGCAGTAAAATAATTATGGTCCACGAAGCGCGTGTGTGCGTACAGTGCAGTATAGCCTAGCAGAGCGAGCGAAGTGAGAGCTTGCTCTCACTTCCGAGCGAGCGACGGATTAAGGAGCGGAGCGACTATAGCCGCACACAGGAAGAGTGCACAGCGGGCGGGCTTCTGGTAGTATTGCCAAAACTTGTATGGCGGCCAAAAAACGCAAGAATATCGTGGTTATCGGGGGCGGTACGGGCACCTTCACGGTGCTTTCTGGTCTCAAGAAATACCCCTACAACCTCGCGGCAATCGTCACCATGTCCGACGACGGCGGCTCCACAGGGACGCTTCGTGACGAGCTCGGGGTACTCCCGCCCGGCGACGTGCGACAATGCCTCGTCGCACTTTCTTCCTCCGACAAACTCATGCGCACGTTGATGAATTACCGCTTCGATAACGGCAAGCTCAAGGGGCACAGTTTCGGCAATCTTTTGCTTAGCGCGCTCGAAAAAATTACCGGCAGTTTCGACGAGGCGGTGGAAAAGGCGAGCGAGGTACTGCGCATCCGCGGGCGTGTCGTGCCCGCTACGCTCGACAAGGTGCATCTCATGGCACGTGTGGGAAAGCGCATCATCCGCGGCGAAGAAAAGATTCAGAGCTCGCATCTCAACGGCTCTCTCAATAAGCTGTGGCTCGAACCATCCGCGCGCGCGAATCCGAAAGCACTTTCCGCGATACGCGAAGCCGATTGCATCATCATCGGCCCCGGCAACCTTTATGCGAGCCTTATCCCGAATCTTCTGGTGCGCGGCATTCCGGAGGCCATCAGGAAGAGCAAGGCAAAGAAAATATTTATCTGCAATCTCATGACCAAAATGGAGCACACGCACGGCTGGAGCGTCGCCGATTACGTGCAGACCATAGAGAAATATCTCGGAGCTCCGCTGAATGTCGTCGTCTACAACAACAAGCGCCCTGATGCAAAGGTTTTGAAAAAATACGCAAGAGAGGGAGACACTCTCACGTGCTGGGAGACACTCCCCTCGCGGCCCACGCTCGTCGGCGCCAATCTTATGTCGCACCGCTCACACGCCACCAACAAAATCGGCACGCCCGCAAAAGAAAGCTCCCTCGTGCGTCACGACCCCTCGAAGCTCGCCGCTATCGTACTGCGCGTTCTCGACAATGAAGCTCCTCGCAGCAAAGCTGTGAGATATCTGCGGGATTCTTCGTAGCCGTCAACCCTACTTCGCTAAAGCTACGAAGGGTTCTCTCGCCTTCGTCCCCGTAGCCAGCTACGGGGTATTCGGCGTAGTAGAAGAAAAAGTAGCTTGCGCCCGCTCCGGTGCGTGTTATCATCGGCGCACAGCAAAATATCGTATCAAGAGTGTGGCGAGAGTTCCGGCTCTGTGACCCACCGGCAACCTGTCCCGAGACCTCTCAAAGGATAAGGTGCCCCATCCGGCCCTCACGGGAAGATGCTTTTGTCGAAAGAATCTCCCCATAGGGAGATATGTTGTTTGTGTGCATTTACTAGTCCCTATAACCTAATCCCTATTCCTATGTTCCATCTTTTGGAAAGGTACACGGTAGAAAGCGTCACATGCGGCCATCCCGACAAAACGTGCGACCAGATATCAGACGCGATACTCGACGCTCTGCTTGCGCAGGACCCCTTCAGCCGCGCAGGTATTGAGGTCTTCGGTAGTCACGGCACGCTCATGATAGGCGGCGAAGTAAAGACGAAGGCAAAAGTTGATTTCGAGAAAATCGCGCGCAAGGTGTACAAGGAAATCGGCTACAACGAGAAACTCGAGGTATTCGTGCGCGTTGCCCAGCAATCCCCCGACATCGCGATGGGAGTGGATACCGGCGGTGCCGGCGATCAGGGCATCATGTACGGATACGCGACCAACGAAACGAAAGAGATGCTCCCGCTCGGCGTGGTACTCGCGCACGCGCTCGCGCGCCGTCTCGAGAAACTGCGACGGGACGGAACACTGAAATGGCTGAAGCCCGACGGCAAGACGCAGGTGACTATTTCAAAAGGCAAAGTCATTACGGCACTCTGTTCGACACAACACGACAAAAAAGTCTCGCAGGAGGAAATACGGAAACAACTCATCAAACACCTCTTCACACCCGTCCTCGGCTCGCTGAAAAATATCGAGATACTCGTCAATCCGACGGGACGCTTCGTGCAGGGCGGTTTTGAAGCGGACGCAGGACTGACCGGCCGCAAAATCCAAGTCGACACCTACGGCGGCCTCATGCCGCATGGCGGCGGATGTTTCTCCGGCAAAGAACCGATGAAAGTCGACAGAAGCGCCGCATACATGTGCCGCTTCGTCGCCAAGAATCTGGTCGCGAACGGATACGCCAAGAAAGCGCTCGTCTCGGTCGCTTACGCAATAGGCCGCGCCGAGCCGGTAATGATAGAAGCGTTCGACGAAAAAGGTAAAAATCTGACTCGTATTGTGACGAAAAACTTCGACTTCCGCCCGCAGGCAATCATCGAACGCCTCGACCTGCGCCGGCCCATCTACCAAGAAACCGCCACCTACGGACACTTCGGCGTCGCCGGCCGCCCGTGGGAAAAGATCATAAAACTGAAATAGTGCACCGCATTACCCATCCCAATACTTCACGAGAGCGTGAAGTATTGGGATTTGGAATTGTTATTCCACGGTTACCGACTTGGCCAAGTTGCGCGGGCGGTCGACGTTGATGCCTTTTTGTTTCGCGAAGTGATACGCGAAGAGGTGGAGCGGTACGACCGAGAGTATCGGCGAAAGCATCTCTATCGTCTCGGGAATGTAGAGCACGTCGTTCACGGTCGACCTAATCTCGTCGTCGCCGTCAGTGGCAATGGCGATGACGGGCCCTTTGCGCGTCCGAATCTCCTGGATATTCGACATATTTTTCTCGTACACGCTGTCTGATGGCGCAAGAGCGATCGTCGGGAATTTCTCATCGATCATCGCGAGATGCCCGTGCTTCATCTCACCCGCTCCGCAAGCCTCTGCATGGATGTACGATGTCTCTTTCAGTTTGAGCGCGCCTTCGAATGCGGTCGCGAGATTGTATTTGCGGCCCATGAAAAGAAAGTCACGTGTGTTCGCGTACTTCTTTGCCACCTTCCGTATCTCGTCGCTCCGCTTCAACACCTCCTCTATCTTCCCGGGAAGTTCGCGAAGCGCTTGCGCTATCTCTTTGCCGCGCGCGACCGACATGCCTCTCTGGCGTCCGAGGAAGAGCGTCAGAAGCGCGAGCGCAGTGAGCTGTGAGACGTATGCCTTGGTCGACGCGACGCTTATCTCCGGTCCTGCATGTAAATAAATACCCGCGTCCGTCTCGCGTGCGATGGTAGAGCCGACAGTATTTACGATGCCGAGTGTGAGCGCGCCCCGACGCTTTCCTTCGCGGACAGCCTCGAGAGTGTCGGCGGTCTCGCCCGATTGCGACACCGCGATGACTGCGGTGCCCTCGTCGATGACGGGCGTCCGATAGCGGAATTCCGAACCAATATCGACTTCCGTCGGGATGCGCGCATTCTCTTCGAGCATATACTCCCCCGCCATCGCGGCATATGAGGCGGTGCCGCAGGCGACAATGATGACGCGTCGTATACCGCGAAGCTTCTCCGCGACCGACTCGAGTCCGCCGAGCTTTGCGAGCCCGTCTGTGTCGATGATGCGACCACGCGAAGTGTTTCGCACGGCATCCGGCTCCTCCATTATCTCTTTGAGCATGAAGTGGTCGTAGCCGTTACGCTGAGCGGCCTCGGCATTCCAGTCGACCTGTTCCGCTGCACGGGAGACGGACTCGCCCCCTATCTTCGTGATGGTATGACCTTCCGGGGTTATGACCGCGACCTCGCCGTCCTCAAGAAAAACGATTTGCCGCGTATGGCGGAGAATTGGAGACGCGTCGGATGCGATGAAGTTCTCGTGCTCCCCGAGCCCGAGCACGACCGGCGCGCCCATGCGCGCACCGATAATGCGCGCCGGGTCGTGTTTGTATTGGATGGCAATGCCGTATGTGCCCTTCACTTCTTTGAGCGCCGCAACGGCCGCCTTCTCGAAAATATTTTCAGGCTCTTGCCCTTCGGAGCCTTGGCGAAGTAGGGTCAGATGCTCCTCGACGAGGTGCGTGAGCACTTCCGTGTCGGTGGACGAAACGAATGTGTGCCCCGCCGCCTCCAGTCTTTTCCGCAACTCCTTGTGATTCTCCACGATGCCGTTGTGCACGACCCACACGTCTCCCGTGCAATCTGTGTGGGGATGTGCGTTGCCTTCCGTCGGCTCGCCGTGTGTCGCCCAGCGCAGGTGCGCGATACCGCTCGTGCCGAAAAATCCGGGCGGCATTTTGCGCCGCAGATGCGACACCGCGCCGACCGACTTCACACTCCCCGATTGCGGCGTGTAAATGCCGGCGGAGTCATAGCCGCGGTACTCAAGCGACGTGAGTCCGTCGAGCAATATTTCGCCCGCATTTCTCTCTCCCGTATACGCGAAAATACCGCACATAGCGGCACTCTATCACGCCTGTCTCAACGCCTAAAGACGCGCCGCAATAATCATGCGTCGGGGTATGCCTTTTTTATATCTTGAGCCAGGTATCCGTTCCACATTGCCCCCGTAGCGGTCATGACCACGTCCGCACCCGCATCACGGTATTCTTTGAAATCTTTCGGGACCGTCACACCGCCGCATCCGATGATGGTGTATTTCATGCCCAACTCTTCGCGGAGCGACGCGAGACGCTTCACCATGTCGAGCCCCGCCCACTTCACCGCATGGCCGCAGATGCCGCTTTTCACGCGATGCGCGCCCGGAAGAGCCTGCGTGCCGTCGGGGTTCACGACCGGTGCGGGAATCGTGTTGATTGCGGAAAAGCCGTCGACGATATTCCCGACCTCCTGCACAAGCTCGCGGAGCTCGGCCTCGCCGAAATATGCGATTTTTACCACAAGCGGGGTGTCGCCTATTGCGTCCTTGATGGCGGTAGCGACGACCCTCACTTTGGGCACATCAAAACAAAGCAGCTGCGCGGCGCCTTCATTGGGGCAGCTGAAATTCGCCTCGACGACCTTCACTCCGGCTTCTTTGAGCATCTCCATGCCATGTACCCAATCCTGCACATAGTCCTCGCTCGAAAATCCTTCCCATTTCGTACCCTCAAAACTGCACATGACGAGTTGGCCGTCGCGTGCGTGCGCGACCGCGTCTTTCAGGTCTTTCATCCACACCTCGGGCTCGTACGAAGGGTTGCCGAAAGAATTGGTGATGGAAAGCGGTTCTTTGTAGTTGTGGCGCACGACGATAGGCTTCTGCGCCATCTCTAGCGAGAGCTCCGCCTGAATGTCGGCGCTCAAGACGTTGGGCCAATCGTTGCAGACGCGGTAATGCGAACGTACCGTTTTATGCACCGGAATATCGAATCCCTTGTCGAGTGCGGCTTTCACATATGTTCCGTTGAGAAGCGGGCCCGCGGGAATACCTAGCGGATAGTCGATAGCGTGCCCGAAAAAAGAAAAACGCGGCTTACCGCTTCCGGTAACTACTTCGCCGTCGGCGAAGTCGTTGAACGGCCCTTGTTCCCAATTCTCGTAATATGTTTTTGTGGGGTCAAAAAACGGCGCCCGTAACATGGGGCAATCGTAGCGGGAAAATCCGGGCAACACAAGGCGTGCCGCAAGAATACCGGAATACCTATTGCGCGGGAATCGGGGTCGGGGTCAGTTCGACCGCTGTGCTTGAGTACGGCTCGTCAGGCGAAACATAGACCTCCGAGCTCTCTCTGCCGACGGCCTGATTGTGCCGCACTGCAAGGTACGAGAACGCCGCAAGCAAAACGACGATTGCGAATATTGCGAGTGACTGCTGGTGCTTTGGCATGCTTCGAGTATACACTGTCCGTCCGGGCCCGAAGAACCCCCTCCGCTACAGTTATTTCATCTTCACGCCTTTGAATGTGCGGCCCTTCCTGGCCATCTGGTCGACGAAACGCCCCGTCTTGTTATCAACTTTCGTCCAGCGCTTGTTGCGCGGAGAGAGCACTTGCGAGCGCTTGCTTACCTCGCCCGTGCGTCCGCGGCCCTTTTTGCCGTTCTTCGCCATATGCAAAAATTGTACCATCGTACGCTGCCGCTCAAAGCAAGTTATTCACTATCGAACCTTCGTGAACAAGAGGATATTGCCACGCCCGAGATACGTCATCGTGAGCGAAGTCTCCGTCAAGCTATTGACGCCGAAGTACATAACCTCCGATTGCGGGAACGTGACCTTGAGCACCGTCACTCCGGTGAGTGATTCGAGAGGCACCGCACCAAGCGCACCGGCCGGCTCCTTGAGCGGGTCTACGGTGGTGTAGGTGCCCGTCACGGTAGCGGAGGCATCGCCCTCATACGCATCGGTGACCGTACCGTCGGCGTTGAACGTGCGAGTAAATTTCGCATCGTCGGTGCTCTTCCACGTGCCCGTCATGAGCGGGTCAACTGCAGAAGATTCGCCTGACGCCGGCACCTGCTGATCCGGCCCTGCCTGTTGTGCGGACTGACCGTTGCTATACCAATACGTGGCCCCTGCAAGCAGAATGATAACAATCACTACCCAAAGTGTTTTCGAATTCATATGAAGACATCTAGCTTGTATGACACCATGATAGATGCTTCTTGCGGGAGCGCAAGCTCACTTTTTCGAGGCTGTTTTCAAATACGCAAGAACTTCATCGTCGGTAACTTGCTCGAAACGCTCATATGCCTGACCGACCGCGTAGAATCCGGCGGGGCTTGTGAGACAGACTATGTCGTCGGCTTCGCCCGCCAATTCTTTTTCGGAGCGGCCGATGCAAACAGGTGCGGCAAAGACAAGACGCACTTTCGGATACCTTGCCCGCGCCGCGCGAAGCGCGGCGCGGGCCGTGAGCCCCGTCGCAACACCGTCATCGACGACCACGACCGTTTTCGGAATGAAGCCGGCGGAGAACGAGCCACTGCGGTAGGCGTTGATGCGTCGGGTCAATTCTTTTCTCTCCGCAGCAATCGTCCCTTCGACTGCAAGCCGCGAAACAGATGCGCTTTTCATCGCGTCATCGTCGAGAATAACAACATCGTGCGGTGCTATCGCTCCCACGGCCCATTCGGGATTGAAGGGTGCACCAATCTTGCGTGCGACTAGCGTGTCGAGAGGTGCCTTGAGTGCCCGTGCGACCTCCCGTCCCACGGGAACGCCGCCGCGAGGTAACGCGAGAACCAGTGGTCGCGTATATGCGTGTTTCAGAAGCTTTTCGGCCAACTGACGCCCCGCATCCGCCCTATCCGCGAATGTCATATACCCCCAGTATAGACCCGCTAGCGGCGCGCCTTAGTGCGGTCATTCTCGGTGAGCTGCTGCTTGCGTAGGCGCACGCTCTCCGGCGTAATTTCGAGATATTCATCTTCGGCCATGACTTCGAGCCCGCGCTCGATGGTGAGCTCAAACGGCGGGATGAGATTGAGTGCTTCGTCGGTCCCCTTGGAGCGCATGTTGGTGAGCTGTTTGCCTTTGGTCGGGTTCACGGTCATTTCTTCGCCTTTTGAAGTGTTGCCTATCACCTGTCCCTCGTACACTTCGGTAGCGGGATTGATGTAGAGCACGCCGCGGTCCTGCAGATTCCACAGTGAGAAACCAAGCGCCTTGCCGCCAGCCATCGATATCATCGAGCCCACCTGCTTTTTCTTTATTTCACCGGCATACTCTTTGAACCCGATGACACGCGAAGAAAGGATGCCTTCCCCTTTGGTATCGAGGACGAACGCGTTTTTGTAGCCGAGCAATCCGCGCGTCGGGCCTTCGAAAATGAGGCGCACCTGATTCTGGTGGACCTTGAGGTCCTTCATGACGAATTTGCGGGTTCCCAAGCGCTCGATGACAACCCCCTGATAGGTGTCCGGCGTATCTACGACGACTTCTTCGTACGGCTCAAGTTTTTGGCCGTTTTCCTCGCGTATGATGACCTGCGGCTGCGAGACCTGCATTTCATACCCTTCGCGGCGCATGTTTTCAAGAAGAATGGCGATGTGCAATTCTCCGCGGCCGGAGACTTTGAACCATTCGCCGCTGGTGAGGTCGACGCGCAGGCCGACGTTGATTTCGAGCTCGCGCTCGAGACGGTCGCGTATCTGGCGCGATGTGACGAATTTGCCTTCGCGACCTGCAAAGGGAGAATTGTTGACGAGGAAATTGAGTGTGATGGTCGGTTCGTCGATGGCGATTGCCGGCAGTGGCGCCTGATCGGCGTCGTGCGTAATCGTCTCGCCGATGAAAATGTCAGGGAAACCGGCGACGAGTGCGATGTCACCCGCGACCACTTCTTCCGTATCGACTCTTTGCAGACCTTTGAAAGTAAACATTTTTGTGATTTTGCCTTCGCGTGTTTCGCCCGTCGGCTTTTTGACGAACGCGCGCTCACCTGTTTTCATAACGCCTTCGTACACACGCACGACGGCGAGACGGCCGAGGAAGTTGTCATAGCCGAGATTGAAGGGCTGTGCGCGCAGCGCCGCAGCGGCGGAAGCTTGGGTCGAGGCGGGCGGCACATGCGCGAGAATGGTTTCCAAGAGCGGCGTGAGGTCGGATGATTCGCCCGCCGCCGCCAAGGCTTCGGCGGACAGGTCCGTAAGTTTCGTTGATGCAATCCCCCGTTTCCCGATCGCATAGACTACGGGAAAATCCGCCTGCTCGTCGGAGGCACCGAGCTCGAGGAAAAGTTCGAGCACTTGGTCCACACTGCGCGCGGGGTCGGCGGCGGGCTTGTCGATTTTGTTGATGACGACGATGGGCTTGATACCGAGTTCGAGCGATTTCTTGAGTACGAAGCGTGTCTGCGGCATCGGACCTTCCTGCGCGTCGACGACGAGCAAGACGGAGTCGATGGAGCGCAGTACGCGCTCGACCTCGGAGCCGAAGTCCGCGTGGCCGGGGGTATCCACGAGATTTATCTTCGTGTCTTTGTAGAAAATGGCGGCATTTTTGGAATAAATGGTGATGCCGCGTTCGCGCTCGAGCGCGTTTGAGTCCATTGAGACACCCTCCTCGGCCACACCCGTCTGCCGCAAAAGCGCATCGGTAAGAGTCGTCTTACCGTGGTCGACGTGCGCGATGATAGCTATATTGCGGATTTCCATAGTTTTAAAGCAAAATGCCTCGGCGACGCGAGGCATCGTTGCTCTATTATGGCTTAACGTAAGCCCGAAGTCAACTGTTTACAGTTGCGAATCGATTGCGTCGGTAAACGTCTTCAGGTCAACCGCTCCCGGAATAAGAGTTTTCCCCGTGATGAATCCGGGTGTGCCCTGAATGCCAAAGCTTGTACCTTCAGCGCGGTCGGCATCTATCTTTGCCTGATACGCGGCTGTATTTGCCGCGACATTCGCCTTCACCTTGTTTGCGTCCATACCAGGAATGGTACCGATGAGTGCGAGGATGCTTGCCGCATCGCCGAATCCGCCGTGCTCTTCGTCCTGCGCCTTATACATCGCTTCCCGCCATTCGAAATACTTCGACGGGTACAGTGCCCATACTGCGCGACCATAGAGTGCCGCCGTGGTGGAGTCCTCGCTTAAGAATGCATAGTCCTTGAACACGATCTTGAGTTTGCCGGTGTCGACATACTCTTTGACGAGAGTCGGTATGGACGGTGCGACGTTGATGCCCTGCACGCCGCCGATTTCTACCGCTTTGCAGAACGGACACTGAAAGTCGGACCAGAGCACGAGCGTGACCGGAGCATTCGCTTTGCCTATGTACGGATCGCCTTCGGTTTTCACATCTTTGATGTCAACGGCGACCTGCGGCGGTTGCTCACCTCCGGTGTTTCCCCCGCTCTTCGAGAGGCCCACCATGACGAACGCGCCGATGACAACGCCGGCTATAATAATTGCTACCGGAATATAAAGTTTCGAATAATCCTGCACAGATGTTGTTGGTTCCATAATCAGACTATTCTACACTATTTCTGCTGACTGCAAGCGAGTGCGGCGATGGCGTCAGGAACATCGCGCAGCAACGTTCAAAGTGTAATGACATACGGCAGTAGTGATAGGCGTCACGCTGGCACTTTCTCGTCGTTCCTGACACCATCGCCGCCGAGCGCCCCTTTACTGCTTCACCCCCTTCAGCACATTCCAGATATTCGGGTCCTGCCCGCCGTCGAGTTTGAAGATGGCAATACCGCGCACGCCGAGCTTCTTTGCGAGCGCGATTTTTTGCGCGATGGAGGCGGCATCGGGCCAATCGACGAGGTTAAACGTGAGATGCGAGTTATAGGTATCGGCGTACACGCTCGCGGCGGTCGCAGCCAAGAGCGCCGAGGCGCCGGAGACTGGTGCGGTCGGCGTCGTTACGGGTGTATAGGTGAAAAACATCTCGCCTGCGGTATTCCTGCTCGGCGTCACGCCGTACTGCGCCGCGAGCGGCCACGCATAACCGGGATTAAACGTCCACAATATTTTGTATGCGTACTGATTCTGCGCGTAAACGGTCACCTCGTACTCATAGCCGTAGGTCGGCACGCCGATGACGAGTTTGCTTTTCTTGATGTCTTTTGAGATGAGCTTGATGACCTTCTCGACCCATACCGGGTCGGCGACCGGCGCGTATATCTGCGAGGACGAAGCCGCCTGCGAAGCAAGCCGCTGGTCTATTCCCTGTTGGTCGTACGCCATAATGCGAACGCGGTCGCAGTATTTGTTGATGGCGACGAAATCATTGGCGTATGTGGTCGCATCAGCCGGTATGTCGGTCCCGTAGTAGCGCGACTCAAGCGGCGTGCGGGATTCGATGGTGCACATCACCCATTTGTTGCCCATGCGCTGATAGAGCCCCTTGAGGAACGTCGCGAAGTACGCTTTGTCCTCGGCTTTCTTGCCCTCGAAATCGATATCAATGCCGTCGAAATTGTTATCTTTGACGAGTTTTGTGATGCGGTCTTCCAGCGCGATGCGTGACGTACTGTTGCTCAAAAGCTTGTGGAGAAGCTCGCCGTTGCTCGTCATAATGGTGGGAATCACACGCACCTTTTTTGCTTTCGCCGCCGCGATGAAGCTTTTCCACGGCTCCTCGTCGAGCTTGCCGTTGTCGAGGAACGTGCCGTCGCTCTTGAGCGTGTATACGAACGGATTCACCTCGGTAAGCTTGTCGAGGTGCGGCAATACATTGGCCGTCGAGGTGGCCGAGCGCCAGTACGGCATCCAGCCGGAAATCTCGAAGCTCGTCGCAGCCGACGTGGCGACGGGCACGAGAAACGCTCCGGTGACGAGCGCAAATGAAAGCATGGAGAAAAAGCGTTTCATATCCTGATTGTATACGAGACGGCCCACGCGGCAAAATATTTCTCTACGGGCGCTTCATGGTGAGTTCATGAGAAATTCCCGGTGTTGTATACTGGGCGCATGACACCGACGGCGAAGCTCAATAACGGCGTGGAAATTCCTGTCGTCGGACTCGGCACGTCGCAGATGAAGACTCCGGCTGAAACCGTCGAAGTGATAAAGACAGCGCTCAAAGTCGGCTACCGGCTTATTGATACGGCGACGATGTACGGCAACGAAGAGCCGGTGGGCCAAGGCATTCGCGAGAGCGGCATACCGCGCGAAGAAGTCACCGTCACGACCAAGCTCTGGCCAGATGATTTCGGCGACCCGCAAGGGGCGTTTGCCGCAAGTCTTGCCCGACTCGGGCTCGACTACGTCGACATCTATCTCGTGCACTGGCCGCGCGGCTACACACCACCGGTGTGGAAGGCACTCGAAGGTTTTGTAAAAGACGGCCGCGCCAAAACCATCGGCATCAGCAATTTCTCTATCGAGGAAACTGAAGGCGTGCTCTCATACTGCGAAATACCGCCCGCACTCAATCAGGTGCAATTCAATCCGTTCTGCTACGACGCGGCGCTTTTGGAGTATTCAAAGTCGAAGAACATCGTGCTTCAGGCATATCGCCCGCTCACCCGCGGCGAGCGCATCGGCGACGAAGCGGTCGTCGCACTTGCCAAGAAACACGGCAAGTCTTCCGCCCAAATTCTCATCCGTTGGAATCTTGAGCACGGGGTCATCGCGATACCCAAGAGCACGCACGAGGAGCGGCTGAAGGAGAATCTTGACGTATTCGATTTCTCGCTAAGCGAAGAAGATGTACGTTCACTCGACGCATTGGCTGAAGTTTAGTTTACGGCGGAGGGAGTGCTGGTAGGCGTACTGACCGTGCGTTCGGTGCCTTTCGCGGAGTAGAGCACAAGACCGTAACTGGCAAGTATCGCGATGACAATCACTGCAACGACAGACAATAAGGCGCGACCCATGACTGCATTGTATCCGCCTTTTAGTACCACGTAGTCGAGCCGTCGCTCGTGATGGGGATTACATCACCGAGGTATTTGGGTACGCGGCGGGTAAACAGATTGAGGAGCGCTTTCCCCGACGCCGGAATCTCGCGCAGGTATACGCCCGCAGTGCCTTCCCCCGCGGCGACATAGCCATACGCCTCGACTCCGAGATGCCGCGCGACGAAGAGCGCACGCGGCAGATGGAAATCCTGCGTCACGATAATGACCGAGTCCGCCTGAAACACGTCGCGCGTGCGGTACATGCTCGAGTATGTGTCGAACCCTGCGTGGTCGAGAAAAATGTCTCCCGCGGGGATGCCCGCGTCGAGAAGATACTTTCTCACGGGCGTGACCTCGTCGTACGAAAGTGCGCCGTTGTCGCCGGTCACGAGAATCTTCTCCACCTTGCCGGACTTGTAGAGAGTCACCGCGCCGTCGGCCCGCGCCTTGAGAACGGGCGACGGCGCTCCGCGCACGACCGAAGCCCCCAGAACGAGCGCCACTTGGCTCTGCGGTATGTCGGCGACGGACGTGTATGTAAAAGGCCTCATCGCAAGCCGTATGCCGACCGCCGTAAGGCCGGCGAGAACCGCGACAACGGCGATACCGATAGCCGCCCGCCGTGTATATGCGCGCACGCTTTGCATGGCAATAGTATGCACCGCAGTGCTCCTTGGTGAAAGCCTCGCTCCTTACCGCGTTCAGCGAGCGTGGCCGCACTCTTTTTCCGGCTTCGAAGGCGCGTCGGCGCCGAGACCGAGCGCTGCGGTAGCCGCCGCCCAAGTAACTTATCTGGGCGACGGGAAAAGAGTGCGGCCACCGAGTACGCTTTTACAGCGTCACCGTAAACGTAAGCTGGCCCGTCTGTCCGAGTGTATTCTGCACATAGACCTGATACTGGCCTGGCGTCACCTGTTGCGCATACGCCGCGCAGTACATGCCGCTCGTCAACACATCGCACGGCGAGAGATACGCGGGGATGGTGTAGTAAATCTGCGAACCGTTCTGCGAAACGACGTGCTGTGTCCCGCCGATGCCGAAGTGCACAGTGTTGTCGTAGGTCGTGAAGCCGCTTCCCTGCAGGATGACCTGCGTACCGACGCGACCCGAGCTCGGCGCTATCGAGGTGAGCGTGATTTGTCCGCTGCCGGAACCGGAGACCACGACCGTCGCGGTCGCGGTATTGCTCTTTCCGCTGAGATTGGAGACGGTAAACGTCACCGTGTACGTACCGCTTGTCGCGTAGGAGTGCGTGAAGGTGAAGGTCTGGTTGCCCGTGTAATTGGTGTTCTGCGGCGCAGACGCGGAGTACCCGTACATGCCTTCATCGCCCCAGCGCACCGATACATTTGTGTACGTGCTCTGGCCGGTCAGAATGTTGAGCGTCCATGTACCGGTGACACCCGTCGAGAGCGTCGAAGGACCGGAGACGTTGCTGATGGTCGGAGCATTGGTCCCGCCGAGCGCGTTTACCGTGAACGGAAGCGTGTTGCTCGTGTAGCCGGAGGCGTTCGTCACCGAGACGGGGTATGTGCCGAGACCGACGGGAATGTTGTTGTAACCGGTCATGTTCGCGGGAACCGCGAAGGAAATCGCGCGGCCATCCTGTGAACCGATGTTGGCGATGATGCCGTTGCCGAAGCGCACGGTGTTGCCGCTCGTAGTGAAGCCCGAGCCGTAGACGGTCACCTGCGAGCCGACCGCGCCGTTGTCGGGCGAGAGGGATGTGATGGCGAGCTGCGCGTTCGGGCACGGAATACCGTACATGCCACATCCGCCGCAATTGCCATAGCCGGTATTGTACGGGTACACACAGCCGCTGCCGCCCGTGAAGTTGATGACGTTGAGCTGGAGCGAGTTGCTCGCGCCGCGCGAGTTGGCGACATACACCATCACCAAGCCGCTCACGTTTTGCGGAACGACAAACGAGAGTGAACTGCCCGAGTACGACGCGATGCCGGTAACCGGCGTCGAGCCGACGAAGACCGTGTTGTTGTTGTAATCGAATCCTCTGCCGGAAATCGTGACCGACGCGCCCGTGACGGCCGAGGTTACGCTAAGGGTATCAATGTGCACCGCGCCGGTGACCGGATAGTTGTACGGGTAATTGTATCCGTAGTTGTAATTGTAGTTGTAAGAGAATGGGGTCGTGTACGGGTAATTGCTTGCACCGCAGTTCCCTATCGCAGAGCGCGTCGCGCTGTCCGCGATACCCGTCTGCACCAAGCCGCGCTGGCTCTGAAAATTGCGCACCGCCGCTTGAGTCGCTGCCCCGAAGTAGCCCGTTATCATCCACGAGCCGGAGCCGGGATAATTTTGCGCCACAAGGAAACTCTGGAGCGAAGTCACGTCGCTACCGCGCATGCCCACCGTGAGGTCGCGGTTGAGTGTCACACAGCCGGTACTATTGGAATAGGCGGCCGGAGTATAGGGCGGGTAATAGGTCTGACCTACTGCTTGTGCGGACACGACGGAGGCCGCAAAGAGCGAGACAGAGAGGGACAAAAGCGCGACTGCGGAAACGAGTGACTTGTTCATACAATTGGTTAACTTGTGGCTTAAGGTATGGCTCTATATCAAGGTTTCGCCTTGACGGGCTGATAAATTCAATGGCTAATACGGCTACCTTACCCCTACAGGCCAAAAAAGGCAAGCACCGGCGAAAACAGGTATTTTGAGGTAAAAACAACCGAAGATCAGGTGATGCGCTCAAACGAAGACGGTCGAAATATTGCGCAGCTCTTTGCGCAGCCGTTTGTGGCCGGGCACACAGCGTTCCACGTGCCGCCAGAACTCCGCCGAGTGGTTGAGCTCCAGCAAGTGGCACATCTCATGCACAATGACGTATTCGGCGAGATGCGCCGGCAGCGCCGCGATGCGGTAATTGAAGCTCAGGTCGCCGCGATGCGAACAGCTCCCCCATCGCGTCTTTTGCGCGCGGACAGTTACCGAGCGGAATGATACGCCGTACAACTCCGCATAGTATCCGCAGCGCCCGTGCGCGAGCGTGAGCGCTTGTTTCTTGAGCTCCGGAATGTCGCGCCTCGCGATGCGCACCGCAGTGCGCCCCTTCGTTTCTTCCACTTTGCGCCGCACCCACGCCGCGTGCTTCGCGAGGAAATATTCAATGACGCGGATACCGAAATACGACGGCGCGGTCACGACGAGTGCACCATCGGGGCTCACCTCGAGCCGCATGGCCCTCGCCCGACGGCTTCGTTTTAATTTGTATTCCACTTCCCTATTCTACCGTAACGCCGCTGATGACCATCGGCTCTACCGGCCGGTCGTTCCCGCCGACCTTGCATTCCTCTATCGCGCGCACCGCATCCATGCCCTCTACCACATGACCGAAGACCGTGTGCTTGGTATTGAGAAAACTGTTTTCGGCGGTGTTGATGAAAAACTGCGAGCCGTTGGTGTCGGGACCGGCATTGGCCATCGCAATCGTCCCGATGTCGTTTTTATTATTCCCGTGAATCTCGTCCTCGAATGTGTATCCCGGCCCGCCGGTGCCCCAACGCGACATGAGCGCGTCATCTTTGGTCTGCGGGTCGCCGCCCTGAATCATGAAATCCTTGATGACTCGGTGAAATTTGGTCCCGTCATAGAATCCCGATTTGGCGAGCTTCACAAAATTCGCGACCGTCGCCGGCGCATCTGTGTCATACAGCTCGATGACGATGTCGCCCTTGGTGGTCTTGAGTGTGGCTTTCATATTACTGTTCTTTCGGCCGTAACAGCGGGAAGAGCTGTGCCTCATGTGCAGGACGGTTCTCGAGAAATGCGAACAACCGTTCCGAGACGCCGAAACCGAACGCCGGCGGCATGCCGTGCTCCAGCGCACGGACGTATTCCGTATCAAGCCGTTGCGCCTCGTCGTCGCCCGCGTCACGCAGTGCCTGCTGTTCGGCAAACCGTGCGAACTGGTCCTGCGGGTCGTTGAGCTCACTGTATCCGTTGCCCACCTCGCTGCCGGCCATAATTATTTGCACACGGTCGGCTTTGTCGGAATTCTCGGGCATGTGCTTGGCGAGCGGCGAGAGATACACCGGCACACCGCGCAAAAATGCCGGACCGCTGATACCCTTGCGTATTTTCTTCCACAAGTGGTCGACGGCGCGCGCTTTGTTGGGCGAGTCACCGAACGTAACCCCCGCGCCTTTGGCGGCCTGCACCGCCTCGTCTTCTGTGCAGGAAAGCGGGTCAATGCCGAATTCTTTTTGTATCGCCGTGCAAAAGTCTATCTCGGGCCACTCTTCCGCCAAATCTACCTTGTGTTCCCTTATCTCAAATGTGTAGCGGCCGTATGTCTCCTTGGCGATGTGGCGATACAGCTCCTGCAGGAATCGCATGCCCGACTTCGCGTCGGCAAACGCCTCGTAGCTCTCAAGCTGCGTGTAATCCTGCAGATGTTCGCGTGACTGACCTTCGTTCCTAAACACGCGCCCTATCTCAAACACCTTCGGATATCCGGCGATGAGCAGCTTCTTTTGCCACAGCTCGCCGCCGCAAATGCGCAGATACACTTCGAGGTCGAGCGCATTGTGGTGCGTGACGAACGGCCGCGCGTCGGCGCCGCCCGGAGTCGTTTCGAGAACCGGCGTTTCCACCTCGAGGAAACCGCGGGAGAGGTAAAATTCCCGGGCCGACTGCCAGAAGCGCGCGCGGCGCTCGAACATCGCGCGAACCTCAGGATTCAACAAGATGTCGAGATACCGCTCGCGTAATATTTTCTCCTCGTCCTTGAGTCCGAACCATGCCTCCGGTATCGGGAGAAGCGATTTCGAAAGCATCCGCCAACTCTTGGCGAGCAGCGATTTTTCTCCGCGCTTTGTGGTGTATGCGACACCGGTACACTCGATAAAATCCCCCGCATCCACTGTCTCCCCGAATAGCGAGAATGCATCGTCGTCGGTTTCACCTTTCTGAAAAACGGCTTGTGCGCGTGCCGTACCGTCAAAGAGGTCGGCGAACATTATCCCGCCCTGTCCGCGCACCGACATGACACGGCCTGCAAGCGTGACTGTCTTCGCGCCGAGAGCTTCAAATCCCGCCAAGAATTGCGCGTTTGAAGTATCGCGCGCGCTGTGCGACGGGTACGGTTCCACTCCAGCCGCCTTAAGCTTTTCGAGTTTCTTGAGTCGCTCCCCCCGGATGTCGCTTTCGCTCATTGCGGCCAATAATACCACAACGTCGTTTGCATTGTTGCGTAACAGATACAAAGGGCCGAAAGACAAAGCGGCTATCAGACTTCCCTACCTGCGCTCTACGAAACGAGGCCGACGAGGCTACGGAAAAAGTCCAGGAAAAGCGTGAGTGCCGAGATGAAGAAATTCACGATAAGCGTGACGAGCTGCAGGAGAAACGAGAGCAGTGTATTGAGTATTGCCGTAATCACATCCATACCAAAATCCTACCATACACCCGATTCCCCTACACGCCCGATTGCCACGCGGAAATAAAGTCGAATTGATGGAGAAGATTCGTGACGTTGAGCGTCAGGTTGTCGCGTATTTCGTAGGCCACCCACAGCTCGAGAAAAAGCGCGAGCGCAATCACCGCCCATACGGCCCATTTCCGTGCGATGAGAAATCCGAGCATCATCACGAGCGTGTCGGAGACGGAATTGATGATGCTGTCGCCCGTGTAGCCCTGCGCGAGCGCCTGCTCGCGGTAATGCTCGACAAGCCACGGCGTGTTTTCCAGTATCTCCCACGCCGCTTCGATACCTGTCGCGATGAGGAGCCGCGCCCACACGGACATTTTGGGGAAGAAGTACGTGAGGAGCGCATAAAAAATAATCCCATGAATGATGTGAGAGAACGTGTACCAATCCATGAGGTGCTGCGAATTCCCCGCGCCCAAAATGACTCCCTCCCAGAGCTTCACATACCCGCACGTACAAATGGCGGGCTGGCCGAAAAGAAAGAGGACGAACGCCTGTACGGCGACAAGGAGCGCGGCACCGAGCATGTAGACCCGCTCGTTCATTTGGGCAAAAGTGCGGCGCCCACTTCAAACGCATTGCGAATCCACGGAATCTGCGCAAACCACGGGCCGAGTATGCCGAGTGCAATCGTCGCGATGATAGCGGAGCCGACGAAAAAGCCGATGCCGTAGACGATGCCGACGAAAAACATGCGGCCGATAGAATTCTGCCGTGCCACCTGTTTATTGAGCACGTCCAGATGCTCGATTATTTTGCTGTGCTGGTCTTCCGGTCCCATGTCGATTTAGTATACCGCCTCCCCGACCCACCCCTCCCTCTTGCTCTGGTTCTTGTTCTTGTTCTTGTTCCCGCTCCGCACCCGTAAACTCATTCTAACGTTTTGCAAAACGTTAGAACGTGGTGGGCGCGAGGTGTGAGCTTGTGTCGCACATCCCTCCCCGCGGCGCGCTTCATCACGAGTCCCGCAATCGCAAGCTTCCGGATGTGGTCCGAGGCGTTCTCATAGCCGATCTTGAGCCGCTCCGAGATCTCCTCGACGGAGAGTTCGGGGTTGCGCTTGAGGAGGTCGAGTATCTCAAGCCGGCGATGATTCGCAAATCCTTTTACGATGCGCTCCATGGCGCGATACGACCGCTCTTTCACCATCCCGCTATTATACAAACGTTTTGCAAAACGTTTGAATGTTGTGGGGATAGGTCAGGAGGCGGGAATGGGAGTTGAGAACGGGAGGTGGCCCTACTTGATAGCGCCGGTGATGACGAGAAGGCCGAGGAAGACGAACAGCGCGCCGAAGATGCGGATGACCGTATAGGTGCGCTCACTGGGGATGTATTGTGCGCCCATGATGGCGCGCTGACTCCAGACCTGAAAGCGCACCATGATGTCAGGCCGGACCACATTGAGCCCGCCAAATACGAGCAAAACAAACCCCACGATATACTGTTCCATCCCCCAATTCTACACCCAAAAGCGAGGACGTCAGCCAAATGGATACGAATGGGTTCCGATATCAACCAGCGTAATGATGCGCTCGCCTTGATCGCGCTCATACACCAACAATAGATCACCTTTAATGTGGCATTCCCGGTATGCCGAAAAATCACCGCTCAATGCATGATCTCTGCACGTTGCTGGTAGTGATTCTCCTTTCTTTAAGGTCGTAACAATCAGTTTGTAGCGATGCGTTGCTGCATCCTTCAGGTGACCTGACCGTTGTAACTTCCCGAATGAACGGTTGAATCCGCGCGACAACAGTATTGTGTACACTAGCTTATTCTATACTCAAATCTTTGAACAGCTCTTTTACGTCTGTGTATCGTTTCCCATGTTTCCGTGCCTCCGCAACCTCCTTATCCCACTTTGCGCGAAGGGCGGCACGGTTCTTCGTTGGAGTAAACGGCAGTCCTTTCTCTGTCACGACCTGATTAAGAAAAATCTTCACACCCGTGGAAAGGTCGAGCCCTATATCAGCGAGTGCCTTCTGGGCCGCCTTCTTGGTCTTCTCTTCAATTCGTACCTGTACAGTGGTCATATGTACCATCATATACCCCGTACTGACGTTGTCAATACATTGTCATTACAATGTTCTAATCTTCACCCGCCACGTACTATTGAGCAATTACTCAAACGTTTTGCAAAACGTTTGAACGTGGTGAGGATAGCTTGTCGACGCTGCATGCCCGCCAAATACGAGCAAAACAAACCCCACGATATACTGTTCCATCCCCCAATTCTACACCCCTCAATCATCTCAGTCCTGTAACAAATGCTAGCGAACTACTTATTGGATCTGATGAAATCATCAACTCCTGAGCTTTGCGTACAGTATTAACTCGGTAACTTAAAGAGAATCTTTTAATTCCCTTCCTATCACCATATAATTTCACAATTTCTGGAACATCGTCATATGTGAGGATCCAATTAGCGTCCGCATGATCATTAAGTGTCTTTGCAAGCTCCGCATGATCGTCCTTTTTATATGAGTTCATGTAGAGGCAAGCGCCCTTCTGAAAATACGGCGGATCCAAGTAGATGAAAGTGTTCGATTGGCCGAGATAGCTCTCCGCCAACTCGATGCCGTCTTCATTTCGGACCTCAATCCGATCCGCGTATTTACCGATTTTACGCACGCGTGCTGCTAATCCCTTTTTATTAAATCGTGCATCGATTTTGTAATTACCCTCCTGGTCGATACCACCAATCGGCCACGCGTTCATTACTCCCGATACATTCGTCCTATTCAAAAAGAAGGTTGCGAAGCCGCGTTTAAATGTCTCGGCCCCTACATCTAGATAAATTTCCCGCTGTTTTTCCCACTCGTCTACTGTCACTGGTGTTGAGTAAATCTTCCGCACAAACGAATCCGCATTCTCTGTAACTGCTTTCCAGAAAGAGTAAATCGCGTCATCGCGATCATTTATCACTATTCGCTCAACCTTATCTGCAAACAAAAGTGTGAGCGCGGCTCCTGCGCCACCAGCATAAGGTTCCACGTACGTCGGTTTATTGAGGGCGATCGAATCTAAAATCCGCTCGAACTCTGTTGCGAGAAAACTCTTTCCACCCGGATAGCGCAAAGGTGAACAGTGTTTCATTGAATACCTTAATGATATCAGACAAAAGCGGCCAAATTGTCCACAGCACCTCTATCGCAAGTGTCGAGAGGGCGTTATGGCTTCTTTCTGCGTCTTTTTGTATCCTCGAATACATAGATGAACAATTCCTGCATAATGTCCCAAGTGTCTCTCGTCTCATCGGGCGTTGAGAAAATACTTGGATTATGATTGATCATCTCCAAAAATTCTTTATTCGCTTCGATCCTCTCTATAATCTGGCGCATTTCATTATTTCCCTCTGCCGAAAAGTGGTGCTTGGCATGACTGAGAGCGTCCTGAAGAAATATGTACCGAGCACCCTTTTTCTTCGGCACAGAATTTCCTATTCGATCGAAATATTTCTTAAGCACCGCTTCCAAGAGGCTTCTCATTGCGTCGGCTGAAAGATTAGGAAATTTTCGATAATTTACAGTCTGCAATTCTTCGATCACTCGATCAATCGCGGCACTATCCAAAGTGGAAATTATTGTGTTTGGAATCAAAAATTTACGACCCGTAGTTACGATCTTTTTCGGAGTGAACTTCTCCGCGCCAGCTTTCGGTGTCTTAGGGATAGGCGAACTAACTACTGAGTTAATGTATATTTCGCGATCTCTCGGGTCTTTAATTTCTTTTCGTGAAGTTATCCTCCCGTCAACAACATCGGTAACGATCTTTGAGAAAACCTCGTCAAAAGCTTTATTTCGCGGTGCAGCTACTTGCCCCGTGACGGGATCAAAGGATATGCCCAGTTTCCCCTGAACGTACTTATCGGAATACAGGCGTTCGAGAGTTGAGATTTCAAAGTTCTTGCTCGAAACACTTTGTCTGACGTGATCGGAGATTCCGCTTAGAGACGTCGCGATTCTTTGCATCTCGTACATTCGGATATATTTGGGTATTTCTTTGTTTCCATATCTCTCGATCAGAGTTTCAATGTTCGTTCCCCCTTCCTTTTGCGCATAGTAGAAGTAGGCCCTTCTTAAAGCACTCCAGGGCTTGCGTGTATTTTTCGTATGTTTAGCCGCAAGATATTTATCTGCTTCTTCTCTGCCGGGCGCCACGACGACTTTAATCCTTTCAATTGGCTCAAAGCCTGCCATCAGTTTGTTTATACGGTTTTCGAACTGCTTTGGGGCAATCCCTGGGGTGTACATCGCTTTTAGGGCAACTACTCGGCGGTTTCCATCTATCACGATATATTTGCCATCATTTTTTATTACTACAGGGATTTCATCGGGGAAAAGTCCGTTCTTATGTATGCTGATTAGGAGCTGCATTGCATCCTCGTTCACAAATAGATCCGCAATGACGGCATCTTGTGTTTTATTCTCGAGATCTAGACGGATATTTTCTTCATCTAAAAGAAGCTGCTGGAGCGCTATCTCCTTTTCAGGCCAATCATTTTGAAGATTCACAATTTTTTTCATAAATCACTGTTAGGCGTTCAAGAAGTAATCCGTATCGATCCGTTTAACGTGGTATGTATTTTCTGTCGAAACACCGATGTTGAATTCGAACATGAGGGCGGCCAGGCGCTCGCCATCAATCAATATCACTTTCTCGCGCAAGGTTTTCGCGTACTCCGTTGCCTCGTTTGTGTATGAAGATGTCGTTATGAAAATACCCTTGCTGGCGTGGCGTCCACTGAGTGCACCAACGAAGCTCTGCACGTCGGGCCGTCCTACGTTGTTTTTCCACCGTTTCGCTTGGATGTAGATAGAATCTAAACCGAGGCGATCTTCGTTGATCACACCATCGATTCCTTCGTCACCGCTCTTGCCGACCGCTTTCGCGGCGTCCTCATGAGAACCTCCGTAGCCCATCGCCACGAGGACATCGATAACAACTTGTTCGAATCGGCTAGGAGTAATTTCATGTAATCGTTCGAGTATCTCTTCTCTCACTGATACCCCGATCGCCTGGAATCCTTTTTCCAGATCTTCCTGCGGAGTCGAGTCATCTGTAGTTTCGACTGGAGTCTTCGCTTTGAAATTCTGGAATTCCTTGAATCGGAATAGGAATACATTATCAATCTTTCCCTGTTTTTGTTTAAGGACTGCCGAACCCCTCTCTGTGATACGGAGGAAGCCCCGTTCGGGTCGCTCAATCAATCCAGCTTTCGCCATATAAGTCACAGCCCAGGCTTCTCTATTTTGAAATAGTTTCTGCTTACCACTTGGGAGCATCTGCTCTAGGTCTTCTTGAGACAAATGAAGTTTATGCGCAACCGCATTTGCAACATCTTGGCCGCTGCGAACACCGCCATCTGCTAGCTCTTCCAATACTGGGAGCATTAGTTCTTCATATTTCGGTATAGCCATACCACAGGATCATCCCACAAATCTTCATTTTGGCCTAGATTGCCGGGGGTAGGTAGTAGGTTTTAGGTTATAGGGATTAGCGACTAGCAAGGGAGAAGCCGGGTAAACCACCCACATCCTTTCACCGTAGTAGATAATAAATAAAGGGCACCAAGAATCTCAGGCGGATTTTGATAATTTCCGCGGGTGTCCGTATCGCTGTTGGATATCATGAA
>Ga0155054_131_pt1 | contig 9757 bp, 15 predicted proteins | sample RifCSPhighO2_01_FD_106022 | JGI IMG/M metagenome (GOLD analysis project Ga0155054, IMG submission 106022) | Candidatus Kaiserbacteria bacterium RIFCSPHIGHO2_01_FULL_55_79
TGACAAGTGCAATGTTTCATTCTAATATCTATGACTTTCCTTCAGTCTCTTGGGCATCCATAGGGGTGCTTGGGATCTCTGAAGGAAAGGATAGTTCCTTCACAGATGTGATTCCTGCTATCCGCTGAGAGGAAAACATGTTAACAGGACGTTTAAAGCACATCGCAGGAAAACCCTACGGTCACATCGGTATCGACACTCTGGTCGATGAAACCGGTACGCCGGCACGCGTAGCAACCACTGCTGACGTCTTTCTTCACAAGGACGACTGCAGTCAGCCGCTACGTGACGGAATGGAGGTGCATATCAACCGCATCGAACCGGACGCCGTGCGCGGCGAAGGTTACCTTCGCGCGACGTTTGCCTACGAGACGCAACGTAGCCAGCTCGACCTTCTCGCAAAGGGCGGCATCGAGCTGGTGCCGCAAAGCGATGACGGCACAGGACTGCTCGTGCATTCGAGCGTGCTTACCAGCTTCTGTCTGGGTGCGCAATTGGCTGCCCAAATGAAGGAGCTCGTCGTCGAGGGCAAAACTGTGCGGCTACTGCTCGTCCACTGGCCGGCAGGCTCGGTGGAGTTTCCCAAGAGCAAAGAACGCCGGCAACTCGTCGACATGAAAGTGTCGTTGACGTCAGTGAATTTCACCGCGCCGGGCAAGCATCGCATTCTCGCGATGTTGGTCTGGGACCAAAGCGAGAGCTTCCTCAAGGATCGCTTCTTGTCTCGTTCGGATGATCGCTACAATACCGACATCATGAGCAACGACGGCAGCCGCATAATCCTTGAGCAAAGGAGGGGCGACCATTGGACTGCCGCTATTCAGTGGTTTGGCACCGGCTGTATCGAGGTCGACGTTCCCGAAAACTTGTTCGCGAAACGCCCATTCGATTGGGAATTCGTAAATTGGATGTACAGCAAGACGCCGAAAGACCAATGCGCCTATAGGCGCCGGCGATTCGTTGCGTATCCATGCGGACTTGTCGTGGGGATCGTTTTCTTCCTGCTCGTGGGCCTTCACTGGCTCGGCCGGCTGATTGTCGCGGTGGCACTGTTTCTGTTCGGGTTCCGCGGCGTCAACTTCAGGACGCTGAAAAAATTCGACCTCGAATGGCACCTTTACCAGAGTATCTGGGAGGACTTGGGGCGGAGCATCTTCGTCCCACGCGTATACCGGAATGACAGACCCATCCGGATTCCGTTCTTCCTCGCAGTCTCGCCGGCCGTGTTGATTGTCATCCTGACCATCGGTATCTGGGTCATGCTCGTCAAGCACATGACTTGGCTCGACTTGGCATATCTCTGCCTATACTTGTTTGGCACAGGCCTGCTGTGCATGATATTGGTCTCGGTGATGACGGTCATCAACGACAGCATCGACAAGGCTGCACGGGAGTCCGCACGCAAAGAAGCCGAGCGTCGGAAGCTTGCTCGTGAAGCTGATCTGCTAATCTGCACCGCAACCGGGCCTGCAAAGCCCAGCGTGTGGCAGATGCCGTTCGGTCCGCGGATGGTTCGCTTTTACGCATTCGCGTTGAAGCAACGTGTCTGCAGCTCGTTTGCTTCATAGCTGCGAAATCACATCGTAATACGGGCTCCGGCGCACAGCCGGAGCCTTTTTTCATTAGGGTTCAGCTTTCTTTCCACTGGCCCACGCTTCTTCACAGCCTCCGCGAGTTTTTTATCGCGTTTGATGACGCGGAGGGACTCGGAGAAATCGTGACAGCTAGTCATTGCGGCCATCACAGCCCGTTTTTATTGACAAAACCGGCAGACTTGATGTAGTTTGCGGATGGGTACGTTGAAATCACCGCCACCATGGGAGTATAAGGCAATGCTGGCGAGAAAAGACACTCACCCGAAGCGTCCGACCATTATCGACCGCCTGCTCGCCCGTTGGGTCCGCAAGCGGCTGGCAACAGTCGATATCGCCTTCAACGGCGAAGGCTCGTGCGTCATGCGCGTCCCCGATATCACCGTTTTGCGTAGGGTCGTCACGGGTGATTCGCTTGATTTGCTCGAAGGCTACCAGCGCGGCGATTGGGACTGCGACGATTTGGTCGAATTCTGTGCGCGCATCCGGCGGATGCGGCCCACACCATTCATGGTCCTGGCGGCCACGCCCACGTACCTCAAGAACAAACTCGTGAATCTGCAGACCAGGGTCCGTGCCAAAAGAGCAATCAGCCGGCACTACGATATGGGCAACGACTTCTACAAGCGCATGTTGGACCCCGAGTATCTGCAATACTCTTGCGCGTATTTCGAGCGGGGCGCCACCACGCTCGCGGAAGCTCAGCTCGCGAAGCTGCGGCTCCTATGCCGGAAATTGCAGTTGAAGCGCGGTATGCGCGTTCTCGACATCGGCTGTGGATGGGGCGGTCTCGCCAAATTCATGGCGAAAGAGTATGGCGTCACCGTCGTCGGCATCACGCTCTCGGAGGAACAGGCCGTCGAAGCACGCGAAAGATGCAAGGGTCTTGCGGTCGAAATTCATGTGATGGACTACCGCGACGCACCGAATGAGCTCGGCCAGTTCGACCGCATTGTTTCGGTCGGGATGTTCGAGCATGTGGGCGAGAAGAATCACCGGTCGTTTTTCCGGGCGGCCTATGCGTGCCTGAAAGACGGGGGGCTATTCGTGCTCCACACCATCGTGGGCACGGGCAGACCCGACCGGTGGATTCAGAAGTACATCTTCCCGGACGGCGTCCTTCCCAAATATTCCCAATTGAGGACGGCATTCAAAGGCTTCTTCTTCGACTGGGACGTCCACGAGTTTGGTCAGAGCTATGCGAAAACCCTGCTATGCTGGCGCGACAACTTCAAGGCAGCATGGCAAGAGATCAAAAATGATCCGCCGTTCATTCCGTACGGGCCGTCGCGCGGCACCTCGGAATATGCGGAATGGTTCTTTCGCACGTGGGTGTGTTACTCGTCCGCGTGCTCCGGCTCGTTCAAGGGCGGACACATCCGGCTCAAACAGCTCGTGCTTGCGAAGCGCCCCAGGCCCCAACGCTACGAGCCGGTTCGTTAATCGACGCATAACCCCCAAGGGTCGCATCTGCGGCATCTTGGGGGCCTTTTCTTTTGGGCTCAAAAGCAGCGCCGCCCCTACGGGGCGGCGCTTTTCGCACGTTCGTCTCAAAAAATTACATTCCGCCCGAGGCGCACTCCCTGCAGCTTTTCTTGTGGTTGACGAGCTCGTAGACCGCCGAAGCGCCGACAAGCACGTACACGATGGCCTCGACCACCGGCCATGAGCCGAGAATCATACTGACCACGTTCCAGTTACCCCCCAAGAGACCGCCCAATCCGACGAGGCCCCAGTTGAGGGCACCGACGATGATGAGTATCCACGCGATTGTGTGTAGTTTCATAGAATAGTTTGATGTGGGAGAACATTGGCTGATAAGTTCGACCCCATACTTCCGTGCAAAGAAGTATGAACCCCCCTCATGAAAAACGCCAATGAGATATCCACTTTTGCCATTTTGCCCCGATTGTGGCAGAAAAAGGAAAGAGCGCAGCACCCGCAGGCACCGCGCTCTCATTTAGGGCCATTTCTCGCCGTGAGCGGCCATCATTTTCGGAAGCGTTTCCACATAGCGCACTTGGCTAAGCGGTTGCGCCGTCATGATGAGCGTCCGTGCGCGAAACAGGTAACGATTGCCTACATGGCGCATGCAGTCGCGACAGCCTCCGCACGGGTCAAGCGTTTTTCGTAAGTTCCCGCTTCTCCCGTCCGGCTGGTTCTCGCCCAATACACCGATACCACCGATGCACGAGCAGCGAACCTCTTTGGCGGCCCTGATGATGCGCATTTCGGCGCAATATTTGTCCGCCTTTTTGGACGGCTTGGTGTTGGAGGCCGCAAAGACCCACCATTCGTAGGGTGTGGAGTATCTACGGCCAAGCACAACACCGATGCCAACGCCGCCGACGTAGAATCGGCGATAGTTGATAAGCGGTTGGCCGCGCTCTTTCCGTGCGTCATCTTCCTCAATCGCAAGATGGCGCATTCGCTGTGCAGCTGCCAACACGGCATCTTGCACATCCACCTCGCGGAGAGCCCGGAGCGCGTCCTCGGGACGAGGGCGCGCCGTCAGTTTGAACAACGCGTCCAATACCGGGGCTTCCACCAGTCCTTGAGCAACGATCATCTGACCCTCACTGGCCTTTGTTGAAACTCGATATACGATATCACGTATAGCGCCGAGTGTCAACTAGCATCCTACAGGGGCAAACCGCGCTCTATCCGCTTCACCTTCTCGGCCTCGTAGATGCGCTCACGCAGGGCGGTCGTGGAAAAGTTGTGCCCGCGTGAGTTGTAGTACATCTCTATCGGCAGGTCGTGGCCGGTAAACTCCTTCCCCTTCCAATCCGCCCCGATGATGCGGACGTCGGGCTTGAGCTTCACGAGCAAGTCGTAGAGTTCCTGCTCGCTGTTGTAGACGTGGATTTCGTCTATGTATTTGACGCTTTCAAGAATCACTTTGCGCTCCTCGAGCGTCATGACGGGCTTGTTCTTTTTCTTGCCGCGGTAGTCGGCGGGCGTCGCCGACGGGTCTTCCTGCAGACCGACGATGAGGTAATCGCACACGGTCCTCGCCTCCTTGAAAACGAGCATGTGGCCGGCGTGACAGAGGTCGAAGGCGCCAAAGGTAATGCCGACCCTCTTTCCGTCAATCATGCGCACCAGAATAGCACAATTTCAAAGCGCAACTCTTGGTTGACACCACTGAGCGCAAGTTCTATCCTCCCGACAGTCATAGGGGGACCTCATGCGTATGTTCAAACCCTGCGTGGCGGCCCTCTCCGGTCTGCCGTTGCACGGCAAGAGCGAAGTGGCCACCTACATGGCGAAGCATTCAAATTTCGCCAAACGTGATGTTGATGATTTTAGACGCTCGTATTTCGCCGCACAGAGCGGCGTTGTCCTGCCCGAGGTTGAAGAAATCGACATCATGGTCCGTTCCTTCAGGTTCATGATGGACTCTGTCGGCAAGCTGATACGCATGTCACAGTCTGTCGTGTTGCCGTCGACCTTCTCGCGACGAGTATTCAAAGACACCTTGCTGGAATTTGTCAGCGTACATCCGGAGGTGTCGGTCCGCGTCTTTCGCTTTGACGTCAGTTCGTTGAACATCGTGGAAGCACGTCTTAAGAAGCGGCTCGAGGACGGGACCAACTCCAACGTGAGGTCTATGGAGAGGTATCACTATTCGAAGACAATAGTGGAACCGTGGCCCGAAGGCGTTTCCGTGATTCCTGTCAATGCGGAAGGGCCCATCGAGCTTGTGGCGAATTCGATATTTGCCCATTTCCGAGACTTGGAGATCTAAGTTCAAACATGTCGAGGGCCGGCGCCTAGCCGGCCCTCTCGCTTTTTATATCCCCGAGCAATTCACGCCCATACGTAGGCCGCTATTACGCGGCCAACCCGATAAAGGCGATGCCGAGCGCGTTCATCACATAGGATATTCCTACCAACGTCCGCGGCTTCATGCGTGTCATTCCCATCAGCCCTATACCAAGCTCGTCCGGAAGCGGCGAAGCGATGATGAGCGCCCCTACGAACGGGAGCACCCAACGGAACATGCGCCGGTGGAATATTGCAAAGAATCTACGATACCTCGGCAGGCCCGTGAGATGTTCCACATCCTCCCGCATTGAGTGCCTCACGAGCCCGAAAAGTATCAGATCACCCAGTACGGCCCCGAGCGCCCCCACGCCTGCCATTACAAACGGGTCGACGACGGGCGCGAGAGAAACGAACATCGCTATGGAGAGAGGTGTCGTGAATATCGAAGTAAACAAAAGACCCGCGATGAGTATCCCCACGAGTTCGGATTCGACACTTACCTGAAAGAAATCGTGGAAGAAGCCCGACCGGCTAAGCGCGAGCGCCACCAGTATGCTCACGAGAACGACGACAACGTCTCTTTTGAGATGCCATGCCCACTTCGTCCCGCTGTTCATTACAATATTCTACCCTACCCACGCAAAAGTATGTTGCTAGACAGCGACGGTAACATAGAACTTGTTGATGGCTTTCTCAAATCTGATTTTGAACAGCGGGAAAAATGTTGCCTGTCCCAACAAACCGTCCATTGGGAGATTCTTCCCAAAGAAGACTGGCGCTTCATATGTAATATTAAAGTCTGGAATCACAATCTTAACGTTCGTGTAGAAACCCTCGAGCGAGCCAATGCCACCAAGAGTTCCCGGTCTGCAGCGAGACCCATCGATTCCTAATGTATCCGCGATATCGGCGTGGAACACGGTACCGTCAGTACCAGAGTCAATCATTGCAAGTATGGGAACCTTCTCGCCGCCCCCGATAGTCCACACCTCGATACCAATCAATGGACGATGGACCCAGCTCATGCCGGGTCCAGCTTGTATTTTATAGTCGTATTCTTTCCACTTCGTTCGCTTCATGTAAAGCTATATTCCGCATCGGAACGTAGCACTCTCATGTACACATAATCATTCTTGTGTTCACCCAAACGGTCCCTTAACACTTTTAGAGTGTCAGCAAAGTCAACGAGCTTGTCGTGGTTTTTTGTCAAAGCGACCCACTTTTCCTCGTGTTCTTTACCAATCACTTTTGTGAGGTTGGCATTTACCTTCATAGCTAAATAATACCATATTACGTGCTACGCAAGCGCTGCACGCAATATTGGAAGATTTGGGTCTGACCTCAATTCCTGCGGCTCGCCCCACGCGGTGCCCGAGTAGAGCGGATAGAGGTCGGCATTCAGCGTCGCCGCCGCTGGCGCGGCGGCTCCGCCACCCTCCTGCCCCGCGTACCAATACCACCCACCGAGAGCAATCACGAGCACGACAACGATGTATGCCAATGTTTTGTTCATATACTCAAAATGCTACCACGCGCAAAATGCGTCAAATACGAAGAACTTTCCACGCAAAATCCTTCAAAACAACGAGTTCAAGGTTTTTGTCAAGCTTTTGAAGCTCTGCTACCGATTGCACACTTGGTGGTAGTTCGGCACTTTCAGAATGGCAAATGAGGCGAAGCGGTAATATGCCGAGTCCCTCTCGCGCCTCTGATGTGGAATGCGCAGCACAAAATGTCGAGAGCATGTACGCTCCCGCGGACGAACCGGCGACTGTCTTCCCTTCCAGCAGTGATTTCAAATTCGGATAGGAGCGAAATGCCGTGAGAAGTTTTTCGGTACTACCGCCGCGAAAATACACCGCGTCGGACTGCGCAAGCTGCGCGACAAAATCTTCTTTCGTCGCAACGAGAAAGTTAAACTTCTTGCCGTGTGACTGCTCTCTAAGATTCGCACTATCCTGTTCGACTCTTCCTGAGTTGTCGTCGTCCTGCGAGGCGAAGTAGCACAGCAGGACCGTGCCACCATCCGGCACATCACGCCCGATTTCCTCATAAAATGTCCGATTCCACTCATTCTTCGGACTCGTAAACCCGCCATGCAGTACGTACTTGGTCATACGCTATTCTACCTTGACCCTCAAAAATGACTCTTCGCCTCTTTGAGCAATGCAATATCCCGAGGAACGATGTAGCCGCTTCCCTCAAAATCCGTCGCCTCGCATTCCACCAGGGCTCGCATCGCATCTTCGTATGAAAACCATACGAGCTCGAAGCCGTCCGTCACCTCGTCCCCGGTGAAATTCGGATTCCCCTTCTGTCCTTTCACTTTTGCAAAGTAGCAATAAGAAATTTGTTTGAGCGTAAATATTTTCCTGTACTCGATTATCGAGCCGACTTCCCCGAGAACATCCACCTCACAGCCGATTTCCTCCATGCATTCGCGCTGCAAGGCGACCGCTTGGTCCTCCCCCGCATCAAGCCCGCCGCCGGGGAGTTTGTAGTAGTTCTTTTTGGTCACATGCAAGAGCGCAATTTTCCCCTCATCATCAACGACTATCGCTCTCGCGGCCTCGCGAATAGGATACGTCGCCGCCTCCGCTTCCGAGACATTTTCCGGGTTGAGCAATAGAATCTGTTTCATAACCCACAAATGCTACCACGCCTCTTACCCCCCCCCTCTCTCTTTTTTCCTGTTCTTCTCCTCCGCTCTATTGCAGTCTTTTGCAAAACACTAGTATAGATTCGGCGCGCGACGTGAGCTTATGACGAACGGCACTCCCCTCGTTGCGCTTCAGGACGAGCCCTGCTATCGCTAGCTTGCGTAGATGGTCGGAAGCATTCTCGTATCCGATTTTGAGACGACCGGACACTTCTTCGACAGACAACTCAGGCTCACGACTCAACAGATCCATGATTTCGATACGCCGGTGATTCGCGAACCCTTTGATAAGCCGCTCGAGTTTCCGGTATGAAATTACCGCCGCCATATCACAATTGTACTCCATGCTAGTGTTTTGCAAAACACTAGCATAAGGGCAATGTGTGTATTCACTTTCTGTATGCGCATCCTCTTGCTACAATCCACGGATGAAAACGGTTTACGGTGAGCAACGTCGAACGGCGCTGTTGGCCTCCTATACCAAAGACGAGACGCTGCTGCGGCTTTGGAAATGCTCGTGAGTGGGTTTGCCGCTAGCGGCCGCCGAGGAGGCTCTGGAAAATGGTGATGACGTTGGCGACGAACTGACTGCCCATGCTCACGGATTCATCTGAAGTGGCGGGCACGGGTTCTGTCGCCGAAGGCACATACTGTGCCGGCGCGTAGACACCTTCGGGCGGCGGCATCACGCCCTCTCGCGAATACTGGTAATCTCCGGGAGGCGGCATGGAGCCGTCGGGCGGACGGTTGTAGGCCTCGGGCGGAGGAAATGCGCCTTCGGGCCGGAAGTCAGGCGGGAGTTTGCTCATATCGAACTCGCCCGAACGCATTTGTGCTTCTATCTCCGCGCGCATTTTCGCTTCCATCTCCCTGCGCCGCGAGTCGAATTCTTCTCCGTATCGCGCACGCATCTCTGCTTCGATACTTTCGCGGTCTCCTCCCTCGCGCGGACCAAACCGCATGTTCTCGGGCGGGCGGCTCCGCTCACCTTCGCGCGGCGCCTCCCCGCTCTGCGGCCGCTCCCACTGCCCTTTGTCGTCGAGGAATCCTTCACCCATCTGCTCTATCATGCATTCGCGAATTTCCCGGTCGCGCGCTCCCGGGTTCAACTCGCCCTTTTGCATCTTGTCTTCGAAATCCTCGCCAAACACTTTGCGCATGCAATCGGTCGCCGCCGAGCCGGGGCCAAACGGCCCGCCCCGTGACCCGTCGCCCATCACCTCTCTGAAGCATGCGGGCAATATTTCGCCGAGCTTCTGGTCGACAAATCCGCCGCCGTCGCGTATCGCTTTCAGCCGTTCGCCTCCGATACGGGCTTCGATACACTCGAGCACTTTCGGCGGCGCCTTTTCGAGCGCCTGCTTCGCCTTCTCACGGCCTTCTTCCATCCGCTGTTTGTCTTCTTCGGACATCAGGTCATGCTCTAGCGCAAAGGCGATGCACGCCTCGCGGTGCGATTCATCTTCGCAATACGCTTGACATGCTCTGCCCTTGCACCCGCCCGGGCCCTTGCCGCCCGTTTTTTTGAACATCGCGGCATCCTTTTCCGACATGAAGCCCGCTTTGGTGGCAAAGGCGACGCATTCTTCGGCGTGCGCGCCGTCTTCACAGTACGCGCGGCACTCCTTCTCCCCGCGGCACCCGCCGGGCATCGTGCCGCCCTTGTCGAGGTACGCGGCCACCTTCTCCGCTTCCTGTAATTCTTCGGCGTTCATCATGCCGGACTTCTTGGCAA
>Ga0155054_102_pt1 | contig 6689 bp, 9 predicted proteins | sample RifCSPhighO2_01_FD_106022 | JGI IMG/M metagenome (GOLD analysis project Ga0155054, IMG submission 106022) | Candidatus Kaiserbacteria bacterium RIFCSPHIGHO2_01_FULL_55_79
AGACGCAGTTGAGAAAGAATGACCGCGGAATTCGCATCGCCTACGGTGATTGGAACATAGTATCGGTTTCTCTTGTCGGAGCGCGTGAGCGGCAATATCCAAAGTACGTCTCGGTTGAATTTTCTCATGACCAACACAGGCCGCTCGAAAAGTTCGTTCGTGCCGTCTTGTTCAAATCCAATATTGACGCCGAGCGAGCACCACCAAATCTCGCGCTCGTGGAAAAGCACTTCGCGCTCGCTGGCGTGCAGCTTCTTCTTTTCACCGTTCCATCGGTCAAAATCCTTTGATTGCATTCGTAGTATTGTATCAAAGGATTTTAGCTGATTTCTACCCGCCCCGCCGCCCCCTCCTTCGTTAAAACTTCGGACGGGCGATGCATTCAATTTTCAAAAACCCCCGCGAAATAGATGAGAATGCCTGTCCGCCTTTGGCGGAGAGGATTGACGGGATTCTTATACTAGTGTTTTGCAAAACACTAGTATAGATTCCGCGCGCGGCGTAAGCCTGTGCCTCACCGCGCTTCCCTCGTTCCGCTTCATGACGAGGCCGGCTATTGCGAGTTTCCGTACATGATCGGATGCATTCTCGTACCCGATAGTAAGACGTTCGGAAATATCTTCCACAGACAACTCCGGCTCGCGCTTCAGGAGATCCAGGATTTGAAGGCGCCGATGGTTCGCGAATCCTTTCACTATACGTTCTATTTGTCGATAGTTTTTCTCAATCACCATATATACATGATACCCTATACTAGTGTTTTGCAAAACACTAGTATAGAGGAAATGTCCGCAATGACTCGGGCTCATGCAGGAAATCTTCGGATTGAACCTCACCCTACAAGCACGCGAAGCGTGCGGAATTGCGGCAAATCATTGGGCGGAGCTTCGCTCCGCCCGCGAAAAAATCGGCAAAATCGGGACCTCTTTGATTCTTGAGCCGACGACCGGGATTGAACCGGTGACCTCGTCCTTCGCTTATACCTCCGTTTATCTGACTAGTATCGGAGGGCTAGACTGTATCTTTCTGCCAGAGGCAGACCCTTGTCAGTCGTTCGGGCGCCAATTAAACTCTGGACGCCACGGTCTTGCCCGCTAGTCGGGTATTAACCGTTATTCGGGATTCATGTATACGTTGCCGAGTACATGGGCAGGGTGCGCGACCCACCAAGGACGTGCTCTACCAACTGAGCTACGTCGGCTTCTTATCGCATCGACTCCTCGTCGATTGCACGGCAGATAATATCACGCGAGCGGGAACCCGCGAAGCTCCTCAACGAGCGGCTGAACTGATTGTTCCGTGATGTCGTCGGGCGCTATCGTCGCTTCCGCAAATATCTGCCGCTCTATGTCGTAGGCGGCAGCGGTGAGACGCTCCCATTCTTGCTCGTCGCGCGGTGTATCCGGATGTTTGCTCGAAAAACGCTGTTTCCCCTCTGCGAGCCGCGACGCCATCGACACGACACCATGCGGGCCTGTCCGTAGGTCGGCGTATTTTGCTATTTTCTTCTCGAGCGACGCGCCGTCGCGTACGAGTTCAAGCTTCGAAAATCCGAAGTCGTCCATGAGGCGTATGACGGGCTCCGGTAATCCGATTGCGCGCGCTATTGCATATGTCGCCTTATGTTCATCGTTCCCGTACGTTGCCAGAAATTCCCGCTTCACCATTTCCCAGTGTGCGATTCCTTCTGGTTCGCAAAACTCCGGAAAGAGCGACAGATCGGACTTGATGATGTTGCCCATATCGTGAAAAAGACAGGCGAGTACGACCGCGTGCGTATCCACGTCGCGCGTCAGGTTGTCGCACAGGGTCTTCCCCACCGCGGCGACGCGCAGCTGGTGCAACCGGAGCGACGGCATGATGCGGTATGTGTCGTATATGTCTTGTGCGGTCGTCGTCATAGGAACATGAAAGTATTGTAGCAACGCCAACCATGCTCATGTATTCACTTTGCGCGAGAGACGGGATTCGCACCCGCGACCTCCGCCGTGACAGGGCGGCGCTCTAACTAGCTGAGCTACTCCCGCATGTTTCCGTACAGTGTCTCTATCGCATGGGTAAACAGCCTATATTTACGACCTAAATAGATGTCACTGTCGTGGAGATTATTATACATTATTCGGTATAAAGCAACGCTGTCGCGGTGACTCAACGCGAGCTCGTTACCGCTTTTTTTCTGCTTCAGCGACCCTCCCTTTACTCCACTGCCCTTGAGGAGCGCGAGAAGTGATTCAAGAAAGCTATACGTTCCACACGAAAATACACTAAGTAACACTTGTCGCTGATTTTTTCTGTCTGCGAATTGTAATGCTTTGAAGTAGACACAGCCATCACCATCGAAGTATCCGCGAACAAAATGTCCAATATATTCTCGCGGAATAGTTGGCATGCGCAGTGTTAGGCTCTTTCTCGGACTCATGCCGAGCGCGAGAAGGTCGTTATACATTTCCATGCTTCCTATCTGAAGTCGATATGCCGTTTTGTGATTCGGTTTGTTCTTCGCGGGAACTCGCACACCGATACGGTGCATAGACCCGAGTACCGCGCGTATGTCGACAATAAGAACTTTATCTGTGCTATGAAACTCAATAAAGTGTGACCCGCGACTATTCTGAATCATTGCCCCATCCGCAGCAAAGTACCCGAGCACGTAAGCCATGTGTGGTGACCATGTCCGGAAAAAGTCTCTCCGCACGGGACGGAAGACAGGTGCCATAATTGCATCATATCACGTGACAGTGTATATCGCTAACCAACGACATTACATTCTCTTGTGTCGGCGGAAGGACTTGCACCTTCGACCTTGGCTTTATGAGTGCCATGCTCTAACTACCTGAGCTACGCCGACAAGTGAGGAACAAAGTGAGAATACAACATATTTTCACTTTTTCCGAGCGCCGTCGGTGAACGAGCGGCGCGACTACCCCGACAATGCGAAAACTATACCCCATGAGATATCTCAGCGCCAATATCCTATGCTGTCGAATCGGGCATTTTCGCCCAAAACTGAACAAAGCTATCCCAACTATCTCACGGGGTAAACTTGTTTTTAAAAAAACGGCTAGTACACTCGTCGTATGTGGGGCACGATACTGGCCGTTAATTCAGTTGTCATCTGGCCCGCCGCCGTTGTTTTCCTCATCTACGCCACAGGGCACAGCATTATTTTCTGGCAATGGAAACTATTTGTCATAGCCGTCGTTGTGTTCATTATCGCGACGATTGCACAGGTCGTGCTCGGCATCCTCACGGAATGAGAAAAGTCCGCCATGCGGACGGACTTTTCTCATTTTGTTGCGGGGGCGGGACTTGCACCCGCGACCTCCAGGTTATGCATACCGCTACGGCTTTCGCCGCTCGACACCTGTGCGTCAATTTGTGGTCTGGACTATACCTTTTCCCCTCTACGAAGAGTCGGGACCTGCCGTCTAGTCTCTACACCTTTCCCTCGACTATGCTCGGGACTTGGCTCGGTATTGTCATGTTGTCTTGCGACAAAGAAGATTTCACCGACTTTGACAGATAATCCATTCGACATTCCTATCGAATGAGCCCAATTGAGCCTGGCGAGCTACTACTGCTCCACCCCGCTCGTACGAGTATACACTGCACGGTGGTTTCTACAAGTTTGCACTGCCGATTTATCCACTCTATACCTGGTGATATAATAATAGAAATGGCACATACAGCATTACGCGATAGAGCACGCGCCCTTCGACACAAGGGCCGTAGCATCAACGACATTACGTTGATTACTCGCGCTCCAAAAAGCACGGTCAGTTATTGGTGCAGGGACATCACGCTCACAGACACACAGATGGGCGCACTCGCCCTCAAAAGCCGTGCACGAGGCAGGATCGGCATGTTACGCGCCGCGGAAAAGAAACGTGCATCGCGACAAGCCGCTGTGGAGCAACAAAAGAGACGCGGCGGTAAAGATGTCGGCGCGATTTCCAGCCGCGACTTGTTCGTTCTTGGTCTCGCTCTGTACTGGGGAGAGGGGTACAAAAGCGGGAACGAAGAATGCGGGTTGACCAACAGCGACCCCTATATCTTGCGTTCCTTTATCATCTGGTTACAGCGGTGCTATGGCGTTACCCGTGCAAACTTGACTCTTCGCGTATCGATTAATCACATTCATCGGCGGCGGATCGCGGTGGTTGAACGGTACTGGTCCAACGTCACGAAAGTCCCCCTCTCCCAGTTCACAAAGCCAAGTCTCGTGCTAACGCGAGTCCGCAAAACATACGCCAACACAGCCGACCACTATGGCACGCTGCGTATTAAGGTCCGCAGAGGCACGGCACTGCGGCGCAGAATCATGGGGTCAATCGAGGAACTCAAGCGGCAGATTCACGCGACAAATCTGAATTCGCGGAACACCTGCCCGTAGAGTCCGATAACGCGGCGCGCTTCGTGCGCGGAGAGCGATTGTAGAGAACCTTGATGCGCGATGGCATTGCGCACACGATGCGCTTCCCATGCGAGGTCGATAGTTTGGAATTGTGCGCGACCGGCCTGCTTCATTTTGTCGGCCATTGTCTCGCCGCGGTATCCGAGTACGTCGAGCAATTCGTTGAGCATCATGTCGGCCTCGAGAATAGCGAGCCGCCAGCTCTTCTCGTCGTCGGAGTGCGCCCGCTCGAGAATGTGATTCCAGCGGAGTTGCGACTTGGGCACGTCTTTGTGGGCGACGGAGGCGCCGGCGGCGCGCGCCTTCGCCCACTCGTGTTGCCGTATCTGCCAGACCCGTACGAGGCAATAGATGACGGCCGCAAGAAGCAAGAGCGATATGACGACCGCGATGGCGACCCACACCGCCCAATTGCGGAACAGGCTGTCGTACGCCGCCTGTGATGCCGTGCTTTGCAGAAAATTGGCGACGTCTTGCGTGGTGACGGGCTCGGTAATCGGTTTGGTGATAATAGATGAGCTGATATACCCCGGCCCGGCTGTGCCCGCGATGACTTCCACCGTCCCCGGAATCCAGCGCAGGGCGATATCACTCACCGAGCGAAGTGCCCAGAAAAAACCGCCTGTGATTGAAGGATCGCCTTCCATGCGAAAAGTATAGCACTAGGTTCTAGGGACTAGGGACTAGGTTTTAGAAAATTCAAGAACTGTTTTCGATATCTTTGCCAATTGCGAACAAGGTCTCCTCTCCCCCATGCGGGGCGATGAGCTGGAATCCTACAGGAAGTTTCTTACCATCACGCTCGACGGTGCCGCCCGGCACCGAGATGGCCGGCACGCCGGCGAGACTGACCGGCACAGTGAAAATGTCCGCGGCATACATAGCGACAGGGTCGGCCTTCTCACCGAATTTCCACGGAGCGATAGGGCTTACCGGAAGCGCAATAGCGTCAACTGATTCGAATGCTTTGGCGAAGTCGGCACGAATGAGTTCGCGTACTGCACGGGCCTTTCTGTAGTACGCATCGGCGTACCCTGCAGAGAGAACGAACGTCCCCGTGAGAATACGACGCCGCGTTTCGGTTCCGAATCCTTGTGCGCGCGTTTTTGAATACACTTCGGCTATTGTATCGGCGGGGACGGAGAGGCCGTACCGGATGCCGTCGAGTCGCGCGAGATTCGTCGAGACTTCGGCTGGATTGATGATGTAGTACACGGCAAGCGCGTAATCCAAAGCGGGCAATTCGATATCGACGAGTGTGTATCCTTTTTGTGAAAGCGCGGTGAGAGAGTTTTCGAAAGCGGCGAGCATGTCGGGCTCCATCCCCTTCCCCAAAAACGCGCGCGGTACGCCGAGCACTTTGCGTACCGGCTTTTTGTTTGCAAAGAAGCTGTCCGGAAGCGACGTACTGTCGTTCGCGTCGTGGCCCTGAATAGAGTCGAGAATAACTTTCGTGTCCGCAACAGTCTTCCCGATGGAGCCGATTTGGTCGAGCGACGATGCGGCCGCAATCAGCCCGAAGCGTGATACCGCGCCATAGGTGGGCTTTATCCCGACAACACCGCAGAGCGCCGACGGCTGGCGGATGGAGCCGCCCGTATCGGAGCCGAGCGCCCCGAGCGCCATACCTGCCGCAACTGCAGCAGTCGAGCCTCCAGACGTCCCGCCGGGAACGCGTGAGGTGTCGTGCGGATTTTTCGTCGGGCCATATGCGGAATTCTCCGTCGAACTGCCGAGCGCGAACTCATCCATATTTGTGCGCCCAAGGAAAACGACATTTTGCTCTTTGAGCTTCCGTATAACGGTCGCATCATACGAGGCGACATAATTCTCAAGGATTTTGGAACCCGAACTTACCCGCCGGCCCTCGATGAGCATATTGTCTTTTATTGCGAGCGGGATTCCCGTGAGCGGCTGCGACCCCCCTTTCGCAATCACAGCGTCAGCAGCCTTCGCCTCCTCGCGCGCAGAATCGGCCCACACTTCGAGATACGCGTGGATTTCTTTGTCCTTCCCCGCAATGGCGTCGAGATAGGCATTGGTCAAATCGAGTGCGGAATATTCCTTGACATCGAGTGCGCGACGCGCCTCTTTGATAGTGAGTGTAGAAAGGTCCATGTTATTTCTTGCGTGAAATGACCTGCTTCACGGACACTCTGTCGCCTTCTCGCGTCGGTGCCGCCTTCAAAAGCACTTCCGTGTACGTCCCGCTCTCGATTGGGTTTTCATCCGCACGCATGACATTGCGCAAGCTCTTCACTTCCGACACACCAGA